>Ga0209668_10000005_pt1 | contig 135668 bp, 129 predicted proteins | sample FrelakmetPLP11PL_FD_187150 | JGI IMG/M metagenome (GOLD analysis project Ga0209668, IMG submission 187150) | Freshwater lake sediment microbial communities from the University of Notre Dame, USA, for methane emissions studies - PLP11 PL (SPAdes)... | ecosystem: Environmental > Aquatic >...
CAGTCTGAGCTAGAACTTGATGAACAATTACAGTCTGAGCTAGAACTTGATGAACAATTACAGTCTGAGCTAGAACTTGATGAACAATTACAGTCTGAGCTAGAACTTGATAAACAATTACAATCAAAGCTAGAACTTGAGCTAGACAAAAAATTACTTTTTGAATCAGAATTGCAATGTTTACGATGACAACAAGGGCCAGGAGGGCCTTGTGGGCCAGGAGGACCCATAGCTCCATCCCTTCCATCGCGGCCATCACGTCCATCGCGCCCTGCTGGTCCAGCCATTCCGGCTGGACCAGCAGGACCCATTGCACCTTCGGGACCAGTAGGCCCTGCGGGGCCTACTGGGCCCATAGGGCCTACTGGACCCATGGGCCCATATGGTCCTGCAGGACCAACTGGACCTACCGGGCCTACTGGTCCCATTGGGCCATATGGGCCAGCAGGGCCTACTGGACCTACTGGGCCAATGGGCCCACATGGCCCCACAGGTCCAACTGGCCCTACAGGGCCTACTGGGCCCATAGGACCCACTGGCCCAATGGGCCCACATGGCCCCACAGGACCAACTGGTCCTACAGGGCCTACTGGTCCTACAGGGCCTATTGGACCCATGGGACCATATGGGCCAGTTGGTCCAATGTCACCTGGTGGGCCATGAGGTCCTTGTGGCCCCATTGGACCATCGGAACCCGTATTTCCCATTGGTCCTTGTGGCCCTACTGGACCTTGAGATCCAGTATCTCCTTTTGGACCTTGGGTGCCAGACGGGCCCTGAACACCAGTATCACCTTTTTCACCTTGTGGACCCGGATCTCCTTTTTGGCCTGCGGCTGTAAGACATACCAATATTGGATCATCATTTAAAAATGGGGCTCCTGAATTTCCAGTTGTCCACATAACATTAAGCGAAAAATAGTCTGTATATTCTGTACCACTATAAATTGCATATGTTGCACTAACATTATGATCGCTTTGTTTAGTTACTGATAAATGCCCTTTTACAGAAGAAGAATTTAATAAAATACCAATAATTACATTTGTAATATTATCAATAGTATTATAAACTTTGTCGATATTTACTACTGATGTTGTTGCAATATCAGAATTGTCGAGACTCACATGATTAATTCTTCCTGATGCGGGGGGGACGGATATATTTGTATCGAATAGATATTCAAAGCATTCTACTCCGATACTACCATCTTGACCCTTTTCTCCTGTTGCACCTTGTGGACCAGTATCACCTTTAGGACCTTGAGCACCAGGTGCACCATCATGGCCATCTCTACCATCGCGACCGGGTTGACCTTCAGGACCAGCAACACCTTGGGAACCCGCGACACCTTGAATTCCCTGTTGGCCTGGAGGCCCAGCAGGGCCCGGAGGTCCTCCAGGCCCTTGAGGTCCGGCAGGGCCTGGAGGACCATTAGGGCCTTGAAGACCATCAGGTCCTTGAGGACCAACAGGACCTTGAGGACCTCCTGGGCCTGGAGGTCCTACCGGACCTTGAGGACCAGGAAGGCCAGATGGCCCAGCGACACCTTGAATTCCTGGTTGTCCTGGAGGACCACCGGGACCTTGAGGACCAGGAAGGCCAGATGGCCCAGCGACACCTTGAATTCCTGGTTGTCCTGGAGGACCACCGGGACCTTGAGGACCAGGAAGACCAGCTGGACCAGCAACTCCAGCTGGTCCTGCTGCACCAGGGGCTCCAGCTGGACCAGCTGGTCCAGGAGGGCCAGGAGGACCAGGAGGGCCAATGGGACAAGGATATGAAGGGCATTGTGGTTTACAATCGCATTTTTTTGATGAGCTAGATGAGCTAGATGAACTAGATGAACTAGATGAACTAGATGAACTAGATGAACTAGTTGAACTAGATGAACTAGATGAACTAGATGAGCTAGATGAGATAGATGAGATAGATGAGATAGATGAGATAGATGAGATAGACGATTTTGATTGGCATGGCGTTGTACCAGTGCAATCAGAGGAACTAGATGAAGAAGAACATAACTGTTCTTTTTTTCCTTGATTTGTTAGAGAAAATTGCGCATCTGATTGTGTTGACAAATTTAATATTTTATTGTGATTTAGTGATAATCCAGGTATATTATCTTTTTTTCTCTGATTTTTTAATTCACTCTGTTTTATTTTATTATCATTAACCTTTTTCCCCTTTTTTGAAATACCAAAACTAACTGGTGCTACAGCAGTTGTTGATAAAATTTTAATATCTGTTTTTTGTTTATGCAAATTATGACTTGATTGCGATGACATATCCTGACTACGCTTCATTAATATATAATACAAATAAAATAATTATTTTAAAAAATTATTTTATTAATTTTTAGATTTTTCCAACATATATTTTGCTTTATATTTTAAGTATTTTAATTTATAATACTCATCATTTTTAAAATTTTTTTTTCCGCCACCACACTGTGAAGGAATCTGACTATACTTTGATGGTAACCCACCAGATATTGGCTTTCCTTTACGAAGATTTGTGAGATAGTTAACAAAAACGTTTACTTCGCGAAAACCTGTGTATTTTTGTGGTATTCCATTTTTAATAATAACTAATGTAGGCCATCCACTAATTAATTTCTGTGCCTCTTTATGATTAGAATTTTTGATTTCATCATGTTCTTCATATTGTTCAAAATGGATGCCAAGCTTAAGATCTTCCACTTGTTTTTTTATTTCATCCCAATCTCCACTCTTTATAAAACGTATACAAGCACCACACCAATTTGCATGAAATAGAATGACCTCTATTTTTTCGACAGATCCACCATATAAATTAAAATTATTTCTCTTTGTTGAACAACTCATTATATATCTATAAAAGATTAAAATTTCCATTTTTATAATAAAAATATTCCATCTATTTTATTATAGAAATGAATTATAATTTGATTTATGAAACCATTGACTTAATAAAATCATTTGAAAATTACAAAACAGCTTTTTTTTTCAATGGAGGAAAAGATAGCATTGTTTTGCTAGATTTAATTAAAAGAGTATTTGGTGATAATTTTTCATTTATTCCAATAATTTACATTGAAAAAAATGATGAGTTTCCAGAAATTATTAAATTTATTGAAAACTTAAAATTTAATATAATTAAAGAATGTGACATGAAAATAGCAATAAAAAATCTTATTGATAAAACTAATATCACACATATTTTCACAGGAATAAGAAATATCGATCCTTATGGATCTAAAATTAGTATAGTTCAAAAAACAGATCCTGATTGGCCACAAATTTTTATGATCAATCCAATTCTAAATTGGAATTATCGTGATATTTGGTATTATATTTTTGATAGAAATTTAGAATATTGTAGATTATATAATGAAGGATATACATCTCTAGGACAAATAGGAAATACTTTCAAAAATAGTTTGCTATTTGACTATGATAAAAAAAAATATCTTGAGGCATTTAGATTGATAGATGATAAAAATGAAAGATTAGGAAGAATAAATATTAAATTACCTTTGAAATTAAAAGGAACTGTTGTTCATGGTCAAAAGAACGGGAAAAAAATTGGATTTCCTACTGCTAATATTAATATTGATAATATAAATTTAGATTTCGGAATTTATTATGGAACTATAGATTTTGATGGAGAAATTAAAAAATTTGTTATGAGTTATGGTCAAAATACATTATATTTAACCTCTAAATATACAACTCTTGAATTACATATTCTCGATCTTCTTACAGAAGATTTCTATGGAAAATCATTAGAATTTGAGGTTAAAGGATTTATTAGAAAGATGGAAGAGCTTGTTACTATTTCTGAATTAGTTGATGCTATCAATAAAGATATAATCATTGCAAGATATAATTTACAATAATATAATTTTTTTTACAAATTAATAATATAATGAAATATCTATTTTTAATATTAACAATTATTACAATCTTAATTATTGCCTTTTTAGGTTATCAATCAAAAAAAGAAAGATTTAATCAAGATACAGGACAATTTTGTGGATCTTGTGCAAATAAAACATTTAATGAATGTTTGAATTGCTTTAATTGCGGATACTGTGTAGATAAATGGGGCAATGGCAAATGTATTGGTGGAGATGTGACAAGTGGACCTTATAATAAAGAAAACTGCGCCCTCTGGTATACCACAGACAATTGGACTGGACAAGTATGGAGAAACAATAATTATAAATTAAATTATGGCCCAAAACAAGCAAACAGATTAATTGGTATTAATCCTTGCTAATTTGTATTTAATTCTTCTTCATCAAAATTAAATATTTGCTTTGGAGCTATATATGAATTTTCTTCTAATGAATCTATAATTTCACAATCCCTCATAATTTCTGCTAAATTACTTTTTATTCTCAACATAACTCTTATCTTTTCTTGGAAATGTGTTGAAGACATATTGAAAAAAGTTATTATATGATTAAAATTAAAATTACCAAATAATTTCAATTTCAATTTTATTTTCGGATGGCATTTGTGACACTGTTATCATTTGGTATCCATATGCGCTGTCTAACAGGTCTTGCATCACCAATTATAAAAACTGGTGAACGTGGCCTCTTTGGATAGTCATCAACTGATTCATCAGATGATTCATCGTCAAAAAGAACTCTTCTCACTTCTGCATCTTCAGGCGGACGTTCAATTTGAACTCTTGCCTTCCTTGGAGCGCTTGGTGTTTCAAAATTTCTCAATGGTGTTTGATCACAATCCATTTGTCTAAAATGTCTAATATATATTTCAATTATATTTACCAACCAATTAAAATATCAATTTTTTCATAACATAAATAAAACATCTGGCAATTCAGTGTCATCGTCAACATTATCAGTATCTGTACAGATTTGAAGAGATATACTATTTCCAGATAACTTAATATTTAATTCTTCTTCAATAATAGTTCTAATTTTCATTTTTAATCTTTTGTTTGCTTTGATTGGATTAATCATAATTCCATATAACATAAAATTTCCATAAGTCACAGTATCAACATCAAGATTATAATTTTCTTTAAAATGATCAAGAAATTCTCGTAGAGTTAAATCTTTATTAATGATGAATGTATCCCACATTGAGTATTTATTTCCACCAACTTCATATTTTTTAACACTAATTGGATCAGAAAAACCAAAATAAGGTAAAGCCAAATTTATAAATGCATTTTTATATTTTTCCAATTTATTAAAATTATTAGCTAATTTATATAATTCTAAAGTTACTAGACCAGCAACAACAGAAGTTGTAGTTGAAAGCGCCGGAATAATTTTTCCTGCAATGCCTTTAATAGTATGTCTATCAGATGTTTCAATATTATAATTCAATGCTCTCATATTTGAAGCAGTTGTAATATAATCAATATGAAAATTTGTATCATCATCTTTTTCAAAGTCTTGTGGATTAATTATAAAACTTTTAAATCTTGTTGGATCCGGTAATGAATTTATTAATTCATCTGTATCTATAAGTTTCATTTTCTCCTTTTCATCTTCTAATCTTTTCTTTTCTTCTTCATCTGTAGTACTAATTTTGATATTATTAATTGAATCTTTTACATTTAACTTTGGAAATCCAGATATTATTTTTTTAATTGTATCTGGTGTATAATTATTAAAAATATTAAAAATATTGGCCCAAATTTTACTAAATGCAATAACATATTCAAGATGAAGTTTATTGTTAATATCAAAATCAATATCATGTGGGCATTTTTTTGCCCCAGACCAAAATTTAGATCCAGATGAAGTAGTTGAATCAATTGGATATTTCTGGAGTAATTCGTAAATTTGTTGAGTATAATATTCGTGAAATTTTGTATAAGCCAGTCTAATGCAATCTTCAAACGAGAATGGGATATTCTCAAGAATAAATTTCACACTTTCAGAATAACTAATAATTTCACTAGTTGGTAATTTTTTTATTTTGTCTGGATTAGAAATATACTCTAATGCAGTTCTTGGTTTTTGTGTAAATAATTCCTCAAATTGTTCTCGGCTCCATTGAATACAATGTTGAATCTGATTTGGAAAAGTTTTAATTGTACAAACTGGAAAACTTTCTTCCGGAGGATCGTTTGATGATCCATATGATTCCGTTAAATATGGAACAATAACTTGAACATTCGCTTTGGTGCCCAAAGTACCAGATTCTAAAAGTGATTTTTTAAACAAGACACATCTGCTGTCAACATATAAACGGGCTTGAATATTATCTAGTGCATTTGCAACACCATCTAAATCATTGTAAAATTGCATATTGAAAAAATGTTCAGTTTCAGGTCCAACTCGATCTTGTAATGGAGTAATTAATATATCAGGATTCATTTTTTTAATTGCATTAGCTGCTGTTGTTGATTTGGGTTTTCCAATGTCTTTATCTCTAAAAAGAAATTGTCTATTAAGATTGGATTTTTCAATTGTGTCCATATCAGTAATAATAATTTTTCCCAACCCAATCATGGCAAAGTTTTTTAATAATTCACAACCAATCGCTCCTGACCCAACAATGAAATATTTCATCATTGATAATTTTTTTTGAAATTCATTTCCAAAAATCTTAATTTGAGCATCATATCGTGTGTTTTTAAAATTCCTATCCACTTCTTTATAATTATCTGGTAAAGATTCAAGAGAATCAAAATATAACCATTGATAAATTGGTGTAAATTTTCCACTGCATGCTTTTAAAATTTCTTGTGATACAATTCCACCAATAATTGAATTAATAGGTGTTGATTGACCATTATAAGTTGTATAAAATCTATCTTGCAAATCTTGACTGATCTCGCCATCAAAATATTTTTTAATATTTCTTGGATCATTATTTGATAGACATAATGCATGCAGTTTATTTGGTTTTTCAAAATCACTGAAATCAGTTATTATGAACTCCGGATTTTCTAATGATTTTTCTAAACTTTTAAAATTAAATACTTTTTTTGATTTAACTTCTGTAATTTCTCCTCCATTGATGTATTTATTAAAGTTAGTTGTATCAATCTTAATTCTAAAAATTGTTTTATCAATGTATTCAATTTCTGACTCTAAATTATTTAATTCATACATACCCTGTATGTTTGTAAATTTAACAATGCATCCAGACGTTAAATTATGCGATGTATTTATACATTTTACTACTGGTGTAGTTGAATTTTCAATTGATTCAATCATTGCTGTTCTTAATTGTTCGCCATCTTGATCATAAACAGTAAAATTTTCAGTATAATCACAAAATATTTGTCCAACAAGTCCATATGTTGATGTGCCAATAAAATGGATATTATTTTGATGAGTGAATCTATTGATTTCTAATTGCCTATTAATTGGATAATTAACTAAAACAATAATATTATAATCAAGCAACAAGTTAAATTGTAATGGATCAGTGAAATAATTAACTTTAACATAATTATTAAGTTCAGATAATTGTTGAAATGATACTTCTGCTCTATTTTTTCCAATAGAGTCTTCAGTTGCATAATAATTTGTCGATAAGTCATACATCGTGATGTTTTCTATATCATGAATAGTAACTGATTTGAAACCTTGAAGAATTGCATTTTTAGCGATTTCAACACCAAGTCCAGTCATTCCACTAATCAGAACTTTTGATATTGATGCTTTTTCTTGTGCATCACGTCCAATTGCATACAGCTGTCGACTGTAAAGATTTTCATCGATTTTAAGTTGGTCAGTCATTCTTAAAAGAATTTTAAAATTGTATAATAATAACTACAATTATACTATTATTAAATCAATTTTTTATCTTGTTAACAATTATATTATTAGTTTGTACCAATATTCCGCATTTTTGTTATAATACATTTTTCTTATTCTCTCTATCCAGTCATCTTTTGTTCCGATATTATAATGGCAACAATTAAGATTAGGAAAACAATAATCAAGTTGATAATAGTAATTTGGTAATTCAATATTCTTAATTTCTTTTTTAGTTAATTTACCATTCATGACATTTTCATATAGTTCTCTATTAAAAAGTATTGTTAATGTTAAAAGATTAAATTTATTAGAGCCATTGAATATTATTGATGATCCATCCATTTTCTTATAATATATTTTTTTATTTTCTTTGTCTACTATTATTAATTTATTGATAAAACTTCTATAGAAAGTTCCAATATTTTCATAAATATAATACAACTTTTCATCAAGATCAGAAGAATTTTCATAAGAAATAAAATTACAACATGTTTTGTTTCCTAACTTTTCTCTCAAATCCCAAAACATGTTATCAATAATTTTTTCACATATATAAAATTCTTCAATTGTAAATTTTTTTGGAATTTTTTTAATTAAATAATTACGATGATTAGTAATATTTACATAAGGTTTACTAAATATTTTTAATAATTTCCAGACTTTTTCAAAATCACTCATTATATTTAATATAAATAAAACTTTTTTATGCGTTTAATATATAATATATACAATGTCATCCCGATGCGAACCAGGCCAAATTTTAAGAAAAAGTTATAATCGAAAAGCCCATTCAAGAAAATCTTATAGACGTGGTAGCACAAAAGTAAAAGGTTCTTATGTCGACCGAGCTCATGTTCCAGCAGCATGTGTCAAAGATATGGGAAAAAAAGGAAAAACCCCTAAATCCAAACGAATCTTACCTAAACCTGGTGAAAAACTTCATCTAAGTAAATATGGATATGCAACACATAAAGCTTCATCACAAAGACATGCTGCCCTCATGCGAGCAGCAAAAGAAAGTGGTGAATCAATGGTCAATGTTCTTCGTCGACTTAATCTTCTTGCTAATTACCAAGCTGACCCAGTTGCCAAAGCAGCTATGCGCGATGATGTTAAATTCATGAGTGAACAATATGCTGCACTTAAAAGATCACAAGGAAGATCATCAAGTCGTAAAGGATCTAAAAAATCATATCGTAAAGGATCTAGAAAATCATCTCGTAAAGGATCTAGAAAATCATCTCGTAAAGGATCAAAACGTTCTCAAAGAAGAACAAGCAAGAAAGAGTCCAAAAAATCTAAAAGATCACGAAAACATTAATCTAAAAAACTTAAAGACAATTTTATTTAATAGAATAAGATGATGCATTTTTACATTAGCATCTTATTTGGAATTCCAATTATATGTTATATTTATTTACATTTAATGAGGAAAATATCCATTACACAATTTAATAAAATTGTAGAAAGTATTGAAAATGTCGATGTTATAGTAATTACTAGTGAAAATGAGTCTATAGAAAGTAAATATATTGTGCCAATAAATGATAGTCAAAAATTTGTTAATATTTTGAGAGAAAATGCAAATACAAACAAGAATTTATTTTTAATTATTCATTGTCTTGGAGGTTCTGTCATTGAATCAGACATCATCATCAATAGTATTTTAAGACACAATAATCCAATTTATACATTTATTCCTAATTATGCATCTAGCGCTGCGACATTAATTGCATTAGCAACAAAAAAAATTTATATGGATACATATGCCTTTGTTTCACCTACAGACCCTCAAATAACATTGGATAATGGTGAAGTTTATAGTTCAAAAGTATTAAATGAATATCTTAAATTAAAAATTAAATCAGAAGATGATAATTTAATTTTATCGGCATTGGATGCAAAAGTATTTCATAAAGACAATATAAGAACAATAAAAAAAATAATGAAAAATAAAAAAATATCTAAAAAATTTATAAATATAATATCAAAAGGGAATTATCCGCATCATTATCCAATTTATAGTAATGAATTAAAAAAATATGGTTTGAATGTTTGTCAATGTATACCAAATTGTATTTCTTTAATATTTGAAAAATTTATATTACTATAAGTAATATAATGGGTAATTGCAAAAGCAGAGTCAAAAGTGACGAGATTCAAATAATCAAAGAACAAATACAAACACTTATGCAAAAAGAATCAAGAGTAATAACACATGAAACTATTATAAAAAGTGAATTTAATGAATTGAAACATAGATTTGAAAAATTAGAAGAAGATGTTGAAAAGAAAGTAAGTATGAAATATGCAAATTTAATTTCAGATAAAGATTCACAGATTAATGAATTATCAAAACAAATAGAATCATTGAAAAGTATCAATTATGGTTTAGAATTAAAAAGTAAAGATATAGATATGAATCAAACTATTAATCTTAATAATAAAATTAATGATCTGTCAAAAGCTAAAATTGATAAATTTGTTGAAAAATTATTGGCTGATAATAATGTTAATATTAAATATCTTCCAGATTTTGTTGAAAGAGCAATTTACAAAAACATACTTAATTTAATTATTGGTTTACTCAATAATACATTGAATACATTTTCAATTAATTTTTTAGGCCATCATATGACTATTAATGTTGTTCCAGATAAAACCATAGATCGAATAAACATTCAACAAAGAGACATCGATTTAGAACAAGAAGTTAAAAAAGAGTTAGAGTTAGAAGAAGCACTTGAAAAAGAAATTGATGACTACATTGAACAATCAATTAAAAGTATTTAATATTTATTTTGGCTGAATACATATAATAAATATAATGCAATTATGACAATAAAAACTAAACCAGTGATATTACCTATATTTGATGTATTCTCTTTTTCTTTTTTAATTTCTTCAGATTTTTGTTCCATAAGAGATTTAAGCCAAATTGTTTTTGCTTTCATTTTAACTTCATCTGGGATTTTGATTAGTTTGCCATCACTAGTTGTATAAATTACCTCAGTTTTATCAGGATTTGATAATGTATTATCATAATAATACTCATTGTATTTTTTATTCATAACTTTTAATAATTCATCTTCTGTGACTGGAATTTTATTTCCAGTTTCTTGATATACTTCACTACTCATATTATATTTACATCTATAGAAAAAAATTATTTAATTCTTTTCTACACAACATTATAGAAAAGACCACAAATGAGTTTTGATTCTAGTGAAATATGGGCATCATCATCTGATGAATGGGATTTTGTTGAATTAAGTGATGAAAATGGTATTGATACAACCACAATATCTGAATATTGGATTAAACAGCAATTTGGTGGAAAATATAAATGGACAACATTAGAACATAATGGTGTATTGTTTCCACCTGAATATATTAAACATAATGTACCTGTAATTTATAATGGAAAACAAATAATACTAAATAAATTACAAGAAGAATATGCAACATTGTATGCTAAATATTTAGAAACAGAATATATTAATAATAAAACATTCAATAAAAACTTTTGGAAAGATTGGAAAGAAACATTGGGTAAAAATCATGAAATTCAAGATTTTGAAGGATGTGATTTTAGCATGATTTATAATCATTTGGTTGAAGAAAAAGAAAAAAAACAAGAACTATCATCTGAAGATAAAAAAATATTAAAAGAAGAAAAAGAAAAACAAGAAGAAAAATATAAATGGGCAATAGTTGATGGTGAGAAACAACCAGTTGGTAATTTTAGAATGGAAACTAGTGGGCTCTTTATTGGGAGAGGATGTAGTAAATATTTGGGGTCAATTAAACCAAGAATTACACCAGAAGACATAACTATTAATATTGGAAAAGAGGCACCTATACCAAAATTACACGGTGATCATCAATGGGGAAAAATTGTTCATGATCGAACTACAGAATGGTTAGTTTCATGGATAGAAAATGTTACTGGAAAAAGAAAATATGTTTGGTTAGGAGCCCACTCAAAATTTAAAGCAGAGAGTGATATTAAAAAATTCGATTTAGCTAGAAGATTAAAAAAAGGAATTGGTAAAATCAGAAAGGCAATTGATAATGAATTGAGTCATCCGGAAGAAGTTGTCAGACAAATGGCAACTGCATTATATCTTATTGATAATCTAGCATTACGAGTTGGAAGCGAAAAGGGAGATGATAATGATACAGTGGGAGTTACAAGTTTGAGAGTAGAACATATAATGTTCCACGAAAAAAATTTAATTGAATTAGATTTTTTAGGAAAAGATAGCATACGATATAACAATTCACATGAAGTTTCAGATAAAGTTTATAAGAATTTAAGAGAATTTACAAATGGAAAAAATAAAAATGATGATCTATTTGACAAAATTGATTCTAATTTAGTTAATAAATATCTACAAAGTTTTATGAAAGGACTTACAGCAAAAGTATTTAGAACATATAATGCATCCAATTTATTTCAAAAAGAATTAAATAAAATAGAAAAGAAATTACACGACGGAAATATAACTGAAGATGATATAGATGAATTATTAAACGCCTATAATGATGCTAATATCAAAGTTGCATTATTGTGTAATCATCAAAAGAAAGTGGCAAAAAGTTTTAATTCTCAAATTGAAAAAATAGATGAGAAAATAAAAACACTTAAAAATAAAATTGCAGCAATTAGAAGAAAACAAGCAAAAAGAACAAAAAAAAGTAAAAATGACGAAGAGAGAATTAAAAGACTAAGAAATCAAATGAATGAATTTAAAGCCAAGAAGAAAATTAAAATAGAACTTAAAGGAATAAGTACAGAGACGAGTAAATCAAATTATATTGATCCTAGAATTACGGTTGCATTTGTTAAAAATCATGGAATTCCAATCGACAAATTATTTTCACAAACATTACAAGAGAAATTTAAATGGGCATTCACAGTTGATGAAAATTGGAAATTCTAAAAAATTTTATCATTTATAAATATATAATATAATGGGAAAATACATAGTTGTTTTATTTTGGGTTCTAGTTTTATCTCTTGTTCTACTATCTGTTCCTACAAAATGTATGGCAAAAAATAAAGTAAAAAAAGAAGGATTCCATAATTTTTTTAATTACAATAAACAATATTGTGGAAGTTGTGGTTGGCGTAGCAAAAAAAGCTGTTCAAAATGCCAGAACTGTGGTTTATGTACAACCGCAAATGGATATACCGAGTGTGTTCCGGGCGGACCCAATGGCCCATTATTCCGCAGCGATTGTGTTTATTGGTCATATGGAAATCCTTATAATTATTATAAAAATGCACTCGCATATCCTGTAATTCTAACACATAATTAACTCTTTTACTTTTATTAAAATAAATATTTTATCAGTATATTTATTTTAATTTCTTAATTTTATACATTACCATAATGTAGGATTCACTTATAAAAATTTCAAAAGACATTACAAAAGACAATTATATATAGATCTAATTAGAGCTCTATTAAACTTATTGTTCATACTCCAAATCTAAAATAGTTTTAAAGGCACACAAATCATTTTTATTGCTTAATGAATCTAATTTATCCATAACTATAGACCATTCTCTATTATACGATTGTAAATCAATGCATGCAGTTTCTTTACCATATGGAATTTCTACAATACTATCAATTTTAATATCGTCTGGTTTTTTTGAGAAAATATAATTCAATATAGATTTATCATTTATAGAAGTTAATAATTCATCATAACGACTCACATGTGCTGCACCTGCATATAAAATGATAGTGTTTGAATCTTTGTATACAAAAATCGATTTTAATAATCTAGGCATCGTGTACATATCTAATATCAATGATCCAAAGTACAAATGCATAGTCATTAATAAATAATAAATTTTTTTATTTAAATCAATGGGGGCAATTTTTTCTTCACTAATTTTTTTATCAAGTTCTTGAATTTCACTAATAATAGATTTAATACTATTATTACCCTTAATTCCAGCATTATATGTTTCTTTAATAAATTTTTTCAATTTTCCTTTTAAATTATCATCTAATGGTTTTAATTGTTTTGATAATTTCATATATATAGAATTTTCTAATACATTCGGCTCATATACTGTACGAAATTTTTCATACTTTTTAATTTTAAAAAATGGTTCAAACAACATATTTATTGATTTTGAAAGACCATTCATATCTCCAAGTAAAATATTTGATATAATGTCTTCATATTTATTAAGATTAGATATATATTGCCTCATATTATCATCTAATTTATAAAAAAATGTATGACCCTCAATTTCTTCACTGTTATTTATTTTCAGCCAATATTCAATAGGTATCTTAAATATACTATCATTAAAGGTATAAGGATTAAAATCATATTTTTTATCAAAAAATCGACGAAATTCAATATTATGAAATCGTGTTCGTTTATATTTTTGGCATTTCTCTTTGTAAGGTCCAAAACAATCATAAAACGTACCCATAGTTTTCACAAGTCCGCGAGAGTCTTTTATAAATTGTTCTTCCGCTTCACCTGTAAATTTCACAATACGATCATGTGCTGTTTCTTGCGTTTTCTGATCAGTTTTTGGAATTTGTAAGAACCTAATAGTTTCTTGAAAGTGATCAATGCAAACCGTTGAATTTAAATATAAATTTTGAAAAAAATCATTAATCCATATACATTTTGACTTATCAGAAATACATGGTATATCACATTCTTTTTTTGGTTCAACGTGTATATCATAAAAGAAAATAATATTTTTTATTACATTTTTATACTCAATCGTATATAATTTTAATCCGGATGGTCCAAATAGTACTTTATATTCTCTAAATTTATTGATCATTAATTTAAAATTTTTATTTTCTATATTATTTCTTTCATTAAGAGCAGACGTTAATTTTAAATTTTTTAGTGTAATATATAATTCATGAAAACCATATTCTTTAATATCTTTTGAAAAATTTTCTAGTTTATTATTTTCTTTTAACCAATTAAAATTAATAATTAATGTCTCTAATTGTTCATTAATATTTCTAATAGTTACTTTAGAATCATCTTCATAAATTTTCATAACCCAATCTGCTAAATCATTACCGTATTGAAAAAAAATATTTTTTATTTTAATAAAAAGGTCCCAGTTTTTATTCTCTTTAAATTCATTAAATTTATCTTCGCTATAATTATTGTTATTTACAAATAAGATAAAAGATGTAATATATGGTACTTCAATTTTTAAAAATATTTTGTCCTTTCTGGCCTCGGCTTTTTTAAATAATTCTAGACTTTTTTTTATAAATTTTTTTAATGAGTCATCAAGTTCAATAACACCACCTATTTGATTTGTTTGTAATTCTGCCCTTAAATTTAAATATTTATTTTTATATTTCAAATATTTTTTTTGATACATTATACATGTTTAATAAGAAATAAAATTTTTAATGTTTTATTTATTCAATGAAATATCTAACGGGTAATTAAAAATAATGCTACAATATATGAACTATTGTCATTTAATGAATTTTGGAATGAATGTAATCATTAAATGACAATAGTATAAGACAACGCACAATTAAATTAATATTTTATCATAAATTAAAAAAGTATTATATATATTTATTCAACAATTAAAATTAATTCATGTAGTACATCTTATTAAACTTTTCAAAGAAACCATCATTGATATACCTATTTATCATTTTTGAAGAAATAAATTTATTATCATATAGCTCTGCAAAATCACATAATTCTTCTAAATCAAGTGTAAAGTCATTCAACGGTCCGATTCGAGATTTAATATATGTTGTAAATTCTGATACAAAATATTGTTTTTTTTGCAATTTTATTAGAGGGTTTCCAGTATACATCTGTGTATCATCGCTTGTTATTGCCCCAAGATATCCTTTATCATTAATACTAGCTATAATTTCTTTTAACTTATTATGAAAATTTTGATAAATTGATGTAACTGATCTTTTCAATTGGTCGTGTGATTCTTTTCCACAACTCTCTGGAACATTATTAATTAGATTTCCTGCTCTACATGCTTGTAAAATATATCGGCCTTTTTTCTTTGCTTTTACTATATTTTTAATAATAGAGCCTAATGTTTCTGATTTTCCCCAGGCTACATCTGGATTTATAATATCATTATCATTATGTGTTTTGTTCATACTTGCTTTTTTTAAATCCTCTTCCGATAAACCTGATCCATCTCTAATTTTTACATTAATTTGTCCTTCTGTGTATACACCAGTATTTGCATATATCAATCCTGGATTTTGGTCCCAAGTTACTCTAAATTCCAACGTTAAATCTCCAATGATCTCTCCGGGACCATGAATACGACCACCAACACCTGTTAATTCTTTATCCCAAATTTTATGCCTATTGGTTGGTGTATCTAAATCAGTATTCTGTATGAATTCACCAGTATTTGGAGAACCACCTGAATTAGACATTGTTCTGATATGCATTCCTTCGGGAATAACAATGAACTTATTAATCCTTTGGCGTCCATGTGCCATAATTATTCCTACCTGTGTATGTGGATCCCACCCACCAGTCTGAATAATTGGTTTATTTACACGTAGATTGCATGTTTTTTTTTCTGTCATTTCCATATCAGACAATGTGATGTCGATAACATTCATATATATTAATTTAGATTTATTTTTATAATTCAATTTTTCATAATTGAGCTTTCATAATTAGCTCTGAATACTTTATACTCATTCCCAGCAGCATTTTGACTGTTTTAATGGTTGTACACTATGATATTTGTAAAGTTTAGCGATGGCACTACATAAGTTTGGAACTACCAATATAATAGGTGACCTAATAAACCGCCGTCGATGGACCCCTCTGATTACGAAATAACAATATCAATCTTATCCATTAAAATAATTTTATACTTATACATTCCTTATAAAAAATTGAAATTTTTAATTATTAAGAAATCCAATAATTTAATGTTATATTGATTTGATGCAAGATGAACGCCAGTGGTTATCGTGGTGGTCGTCGTAACGGCAAACATTCTGAACAGACCATGAATGGTGTTGAATGGGCGGCTACAATCGACCTTCAACAGTCGACTGTTCCAGGGAACTTGACATGCTGCTTTCATGCCCTTTTGTTGGCTGTTTTGTCTGCCGGCTTCATCAACCCAGATTGGTTTCAGTCGATTGCCGAGCTGTTCAAGACCTTCGTCAGGCATGTTTACGATGTTGATGGAAAAGTCATTGGATACCAAGTTCGATCACACCTTCTTCGCGATCACATTGCTGATTACGGCAAAATCAACAGCAGTCATCTTTCCAAACAGGATGAAAGCTTCTTTTGGGGCGAAGAGGTTGAAGCTAATATCCGTGGGATCATTTCTGACACACGAGATGATCCCACAAAGAGAAGCTTTCTCGACAATGCAAACCCAGTCTTCGCCATCTTCTCTGTGATTTTCAAATGCCAGATAATGGCTGTTCCACACACTATTTCAGATCTTACACCTGTAAGCCAATTTGGAGATTCTGGCCCAATCATCTATATTCTGGGTGGTCAAGGTCATTTTGATGCACTCATTCCGAAGATCATGGACAAAATGTGGTTTTGTGGAATGACCATGTACCTGATCGATGATGGCAAGCCGGACACAGATGTCAAAAGTGACATCGAAAAGTACTACGGATACCTCGGTGGACTTTATACCACTGTTCTCGGAAAGTTGCAGCAGCATCATCATGAAACCAAGCGCTGCCGTCAGGTACATGGTGATGCCGAATATGCTCGGCAAATTGCTGTGGTCGATGAACAAATCAATGCTGATGAAGAATTGGCTCGTCAGCTCAACATCCAAATCAATGGGAGCGCCCAATGATTCATTTTGTTTATAATATACATAAATAAAAAGAATCTTATCATATTATAAGATGACTCATAATTGTTCTGATAAATGTTCCAATTGTAAAAATTTGCAAAGAAAATTAGAACTCTATGAAAATTTTGTAAAAGATATTAAAACTATTGATAATAATAATTTACTAAAAGAAAGTATTATTATAGAAAAAGATAATTATGGTAATTCAAATAAAAAACTTAAATCCGATCTAACTGAAAGTTTTCTAATTGTTGATAAAGGAAAAAATTTAAATGAATTAGATAAAAAAGAACAAGATATTATAAAAGAACAAGATTCTTATTCCAATTATCAAAATGCTAATACGTATATAAAAAAAGCTAATAATGCTTATACGATTTCTTGTTATGTTGTTAGTATTGGAAAATGGTTTTTACTGTTATAGTTAAGGTATGCAAACAGATGTTAAATCAACTGGTTTCCAATTAATTGATTTTAATACTTTCTTAGTTGATTGGTTATACACAACCCAATGAATATTATCAGTTGCTTTTCTATAAGCTGGTGAATCATAACCTAATTTTTCTTTATTTCGAATATAATATTCGACTGATTCTTTCGCTTCTTCCTCAGTTTTGCATAATTTTGACATATTATTCTCGTGAACTAAATTAAATGCATTATCCATTGAAACTCCAATTCTTGCAGACATTCCATGAACAACATAAAGAATATCTGCTAAAGCATCAACTGTTTCAATATAATCTTTTTCTTTGACTGCCTGTTCTAATTCTTTCATTTCTTCCCTTATTAATTTCATACAAAATTCGACTTGGTTTGGATCAGTATTAAAAATATCCGGTTTGGGAACTAAAACAGAACTTGACAAAACTCCAAAATTAAGATTGAAGTCAACTACTTTTTCAAAATCGGTCATTTTGCTCATGGTTAAAATTAATAATAATATAAATATATAACTATATATCTATATTGTTTATGAATCAATTTTTTTAACTACTGATCAATAAAAAAATAATTCACATTATAATCACTCCAACTTATATAATTTAATAAACTCATCACCTAATCTTTTAAAATCAACATTACTATCAAAATTTAATGTTTGATTTATATTTACATCTTTGTATCCATGTATATCAGCATAGAATTTTAAAAAATCAGAAAGTAAATGATTATCTGTATGACTTTTAAAATATGTTTGTCTATCAGATGCCGAGTACATCTCAATACCACCTATTAATTCATTTGTCTCTTTATTAACATTCACAGTATCAATATTCAGTTGAGAATATGCTGCTTGTTTTCCTGTTTCTTTACATATAGCTGTCATAAATGTAATATTTTCTGCTAATGGTATTAACAAACTAATAATGGGAAATGGTTGTCGATTAAAAGTTCCATTAAGACCGCATGCTTCAACAATTTTATTTTCATTTGCCCATTTATCACAAAATATATGTGCATCTTTATAAAATTGTACTTCATCAATACAAACAACATCATAATTCTTAATTATTCCATCGGCTTCAAATAAATATCGACAAACAATCGCATCAACTTTGATATTATCATGGGTCACAACCATTTTTGAATCATATCTATCATCATTTATCCATTTAATCATTATGCATTTTTTACCACCAATTGTATATCGATTATATCTTCTAATGAGCTCCGTGCTCTTCCCTGCAAACATTCCAGCGATAATGAGATTAAATTGACCATTGAATTTTATTGACATAATTAATTAATTACTAATATATCTTTTTAATACAAAATTTATTTATATCAATTTTTTATGTATAATAATATTATTTTATAATAATATAATATTATGAATAGAATTCGCAAAGTTGATAATAAATTTCAGGTTATTATAACACCAGATATTAAAATTTCCCCAGATTCATCATTAATAATTGGAAACTTTGAAGACGAAAATTTGAGAAATTTCCATGTATTACAATTCGAAACTTTAAATGATGCATTGTGTGAAGCCTATAATTATCCAGACATTGATTGGTATAGAATTGTATTAAATCATAAATATATTTTCAAAAGACTTGAAGATACACTAAAACAAATAATAAGTGATAACCAACTAAATGTAGAATTTAGATCCAAATTAGTTGATCCATTAGCGCTTAAAAATATTATGTTTGACCGAGTTTTAAGAGGTGGTGAAAGATTCAATTTAAGAACAGGATTAAATGATATTATCAGTTTTACAATTATTAATCCATGGAGCAATAATCTGCATAATATTTCTAAAATGATTGAGACTTATACAGAACATGTATACAGAGACGATTTAAGAATTCGTTTTAAAAAAATAGTTGATGGAAAAATCATTTGCCTTTATGGATATACTGAATTTGGAACAATTTATGAAATTAAATTAATTCCAACTCTTTTACAACAATGGGTAGATTGGTATAATAAAATTGGTTATAAAAATGAAGAGGAGGCACAAAAATCATATGCCGAACTTATGAAGCAACAATCTAATTTGGATTCTGGACCTGTTTATAGATGAGTATAAACATAATATTCTTTAACAACAAATTTATCGTATGAATCATCAATATTTCTCACAACCCATTCTCCATATTTGTTATAATATAATCTGCTTTCACCTTTGTTTTTTTTACTTATTTCAACAATGTGCCTTTCATTATCTTTCATAAATCTCCATCTCCATTCAGTATTATAATCTTTCTCCCAATTACTAATAGGACTATTTAATTTATTTTCCGGAATGGATTCAATAACACTTGTATAACTTATTTTTCCTGATATATTATTATCTGTGTTGCTAGACTGTGTTAAAAATATATTATGATTTTCCATTATAATATATCTAATGTTAAAAATAATAAAAATCTAACTCATAATATATAGATTAATATGTCTTTTTCATTATTATCTGCAAGTATGAAAAATAATATAATGGATGCAAATGAAATGAAAAAAGTGGCAAATATGATGAAAGGTGATTATAAATTTAATACAGGAACATTGCAACAAAATACTATGGCTATTGTAACTTTAAATAAACTAATGTCTGATACTAATAAAAAAAGAGCTTGCTGTATGGGTCAAAAATCAATCAATGTAAGAATACCTTTACCTATCGATATAACACCAGACAATTCGGATTTTGGAAAACTTATGACAAAATATGGATTTTATGATACATTAGTTGATAATATACCAATTGATAAACCCGGATTTTGTACATTTGATGGAAAAACATTTGCAAAAAACAATGAAAATTGTGATGACTTTTATGGAGTATATTGTAAAAATATTATTAATGAATATACTGCTGCAAATGGTAAACTTGATCCGATTGATTTTAGTTCCAATTATAAACCAGAATGTTCTTGTTTTATGCCTATTCCGGATTGGCTTACTTCTGTAATTAAAGAACCACAACCACAATGTGTTTTACCAGGATGTGAGCTAAATAATAATAATGTTTATTTAGACAAAGCATCACGAGCAGGACCATGTAATTTAACAATTTGTAGTTCAAATGTTAATATTGGATCGGCTGTTGCAACACAAGATGCATCAATTGTTACAAAAGTTAATCAAAACTGCACTGGAAGTGGAGTCCCAAATCCAGGTTTGATATCAACGACAAAACCAGAATTACAACCACCTATCCAACCACCTGTTCAACCACCTGTTCAACCACCTGTTCAACCACCTGTTCAACCACCTGTTCAACCACCTGTCCAACCACCTGTTCAACCACCTGTTCAACCACAAAAACCTATTCCAGAACAAACAACAAAAGTCAATATTCCACTTGTTGTTGGTGGTATTACAGTTTCATTAGTTTGTTTAATTATAATCATTGCGATTGGATATTTTATTTTAAGGAAAAAATAAATTTATAAGATTATAATATAATGAATAAAATACAAAATTTTATCAATGAAAATAAACTTATAGTATTGATTATTGTATTGATTTTTCTCTTGCTAGTTATTTGGGTTTTTGTTCTGCCTCATATTCGGAAAAAAGAAAGTTTTTCTGATGATGATAGTGTAAAAATAATGAATGGGTTAGTTGGAAAAAATGTGTATATAACTACTGATGTTGGTGGATTAAAACATTATCTTTCTATTTCATCTGCAAGTGACTGTCTAGGTGCATCAAACGGATGTCAGATGAATGTACCCGTTTTTAAAAATGAAAAAACACACTATGCTACATTTCGAATTGGAAAACATCCAAATCAAAATAAATATACAATTCAAAATTTAAATCAAAATCATGATTTGCCAAATTTACATATTGGTAATCAACCTGATAAATTATGTTTTGATAATAATCAAAATCCAGAAGTCATTTATTTCGAAGTAGTTTCAGTGGATAGTGGTATATTATTAAATTTTAAAAGAAATGATAAAGACAATTGGGTCGGAATTTGTGCTGGTTCAGATGCCAAATGTGAAAATGATATTAGAGTATGTTTATTTCATGATAGACATTTGGCTGTTCCATTTAGATTTGAAATGACAACACCACATGTTGAATCATTTGATGATATTCCAAGTATCTATAGTAATGATAGTTTTTATTCAAGTAAAACTTTAATGAGTTCTTTGCCTGGTGCAGCTTGTTCTAATTGTCAAATTTATCAAAATTTATAATTACACCCGTTCCAGGATTCATTTGGAATCCTACGACATTTGATTGCTTAAGTTCATGACTTTACGTCTGGTTTTTCGCATAGATGATTCTTTTTGGTTTTCGGTTGGATTTTTTGTTGATAGTATTTTGACTTTGGTTTTCGGTTGACGTTTACTTTTGTTTTCACTTGTGATAATTTCTAGTAATGTATCTGAATTTGCTGTTTTAGATTTTTGTTTGGGATTTCTTTTTGATTTCATTGATACAGTTGATTGATTTGAAGTTGATTTTCCTGGGTTTTTTGTTGTGAATGTCGTTGAACCGTGTATAATTGTGCTCTCTGGCATATTAGCAGTCGGCTCTAAAGATGATACTTTCTTAGAGTTGCTAACATTAGTTTATAATAATACAATTTGTATTATTTAAGTGTCATTAGTTACGATGTATACAGAGCATTTTTTTACATTTAGAATGTTAGCACAGTATACATATTAATGTAACTAATATGTTGAGGGATGTATAAATACTATAAGATTTATGTATTGTCATCACTAATATACAGTTATTACGTTATCTTTATATAATTTTATTTATATTATTCCAAATGAATCCTGGAATGAGTGTAATTTGTAGAAAAATTATTCTTTTATACTTTGTTGTTCATATATTAAAAATCGTTTTACTATTATTTATAGGTGTATGACAATATTGCTTAAATATACAATAATATTAGATGGATTGCATGAGAATATGCCAAAAAATATCTCACTTTATTATACAACTATGCTGCAGATTATATTATCTCAAAATTTTTGCATATAATATATGCAAAAATTATAAAATAATAATTTTTGCATATATTAAATATAATATATATATATATTATAATGGGCGGATCACATTCAAGAGCAACTGCTGACTTACAAAGTAATACAGTAATTGTTAACCAAACAGATATAGCTCTATTGAATAAAACAGTAAATACTTTAACTGTTAATATGATGATTGATATTGCAAAGTCATGTGGTGCAACAATAGCACAAACACAAGGACAAACAATTGGAACGATTGTAGCAGGAGGGAAATCAACTGTAAATGTTGGCCAGGATCAAACAGCAAAAATGAGTTTTAGTTGTCTTCAAAAAGATAGTGTGCAAATGGATATTATTAATAAAATAACTGATACATTAAAAGCACAACTTGCAAATACAAATAATTCTGAAGTGCTTAATAAAATGTCAGCAAATCTTCAAGCAAAAGCATCAGACCAATGGGGATCATTTCCATGGGGAGGCGCAAGCAGTGAGGTTGATATTAAACAAAAAGTTAATACATATGTTAATAATAATACAAAAATAGATTTGAAAAATGTCGTTGAAAATGCCAGTTATGCTAATTTTACAACTAAAATAGCGGCTAGTTGTATTGGAAAGATTATCCAAGAGCAAAATCAAGCTGTTGGAGCTATTATTGGAGGAGATAGTAGTACTATTAATTTAACTCAAAGTCAGGCAGCAGACATGGTTATGAGTTGTGTTCAACAGGCAGATCTTGCACAAAATATTCTTTCTGATGTTGTTAAATTTACCGATCTGAATTTACAAATTAAAAATGATACAAATGTTGAAAATAAAATGGAAGCTGAGGGTGAAAGTATTAAAACAAAACAAGGTTTTTTTCAAGCTATTAGTAGTTTTTTTTCAGACATTTTTGATAGCGTTTTAGGATCCCTTAAAAAATTTTTAGGCCCATATGGAGGAATCATTGCAGGTTTAGTAGTTTTAGCATTCTTTTGCGTTTGTTGTTTATTAATTTTATATTTCTTATTTGGTGGTGCCGTTAAAAATATGTTTGCAAAAAAAGATTTAAAAACAGTATCAGCTGAAACACCATCATCAGTTCAATCAATAGGACCTGAAGTAGTAACACCACCAGCAGTTAAAATAGAAGCGCCACAAGCAGTTCCTGTTAGTGGATCATCAATAGGGGGACTGATAGCTCCAAAAGCATTAGCATTAATGAATTTTAGACCACGATTTGATATAACAAACTCATCGCCAATAACTGAACTAGGACTATAAAAAAATATTATTTTGCATTGCGAACAGCCTGAATGAAAATTTTTTCAAAATTAATCATACTTTCATAAAATTTTTGACAATCATCTTTAAGATTGTTAAATTCATTTGATAAACTAGAGTTTATTTTGTAAATATCTGGTACTTCTCTTGTAATAACGAAATACAATCTTTGTTTTGCAGCTTTAATCAATGCACCAATTTTTGGATTTTTCAATTGAATATAATTATGCTCTTCTTTGTAAATTGAAATATTTGATGGTAATTTAGTTAATAGACTATAATATCTAACCAACATTTCAGGATAATTCTTAAATACTAGCATATTATTATATTGTTGTACCAATTGATTTATTTCTGGAATAATTACTGAATAAAGTTTTGATTCGTATTCACTTTTTGGTATAACAGATAGAATATTTTGAAAACAAATCATAATTTGGCCGATCGATGCCTTTGATAGATAATAATATGGCTTAAAATCAGCCATTCCAAGATATAATTGCTGGACATATTGGGGTTGCGTTTGGGGGTGTTCTTGATCCATGATTGGATCTGTTTTAATAAGATAATTTATACAAATATCTTATTATATCAATAAATCAATTTTTTGATTAGCCTTCCACCCACCAAATAGAGAATTATGTGATATAATTATAAAGATGAGTCTAGTTAACGAGACTAATGATTTGTTTAATCAGATTGATACTGCAATCCTTGATTTAACACTACTGCAAGCTGAAATAAAAGAAACAATGGAATTAATTGATGGATTATTAATAAAAGCCAGTAAATATATCACAAATCCAGAAAGAAAAAAAATAATTATACCAGATAAAATAAATACAATTGATGAATTATTAAAATTTACAGAAGACTATGGTACTAATATCTCATATCCAGATGAAAGTATAAATACAAAAATATTACTTGATCTCAAACAGCCTCTAGAAAAAATGTCTAAAATAATTGGAATGCATGAAATAAAAAATCAAATTTTAGATTTGATTATAACATCAATAATGAATCTTTATGATTCTGATATGTTATTTCATACAGTTATTACTGGCCCACCAGGTGTTGGAAAAACAATGCTTGCTAAATTAATTGGTGAAATATATCTAAGGCTTGGAATTTTAAAAAATGGAGAATATGTTTTTAAAATTGCACGAAGGAGCGATTTAATTGGAAAATATCTCGGTCATACAGCTGTTAAAACACAAGAGTTGATTGATAGTTGTGAAGGAGGTGTATTATTCATTGATGAAGTATATTCACTTGGGAATGACGAAAAAAAAGATAGTTTCTCAAAAGAATGTATCGATACTATTAATTTAAATTTGACAGAAAAGAAAAATTTTATTTGTATTATTGCTGGCTATCCGGAAGAAATAGAAAATTGCTTCTTTTCAGTAAATCCTGGATTAAAAAGAAGATTCCCTTTCAAATATGAAATAACCGATTACACATATGAAGAACTATCAAAAATCTTTTTATCAAAATTAAATGAGATTGCATGGAAAACAGACATAGATGAAAATGATTTAATTGAGTTTTTCAAAAATAACAAAAATTATTTCCAATATTTTGGCGGTGATATTGATAATTTAATATTAAATTGTAGAACATGTCATAGTAGACGAGTATTTGGCCAAGATGAATCACTGAGAAAAATTATTACTCAAGATGATATCTTATGTGGATTCAATAAATTCACAAAATCTAAATCTAAAAATAAAGAAAGTAATGACCATTATAAAAGTATGTTTATCTAATTATTTTGATTGTCAAGACCAAAATTAAATGACTTATATCTAACACCATCATATTCATATGCGCGAGGCCTAAAATGAGGTTCAAAGTAAGTTGGTTTTCTTGTTTGAAAAATTTGATTGGAATGCATATCATCATTCCAAATTTGAACAATGTGGTCGTTTTTTAATTCATTAGATTGATTTAATATAATTACTGGTTTCTTAATTTCATCAGTCTCTATTTTGCCATCAAGTACTGGAAAAGGACCATAAATTTTCCTATTTGATTCTAAATAGTCAGACGCCAAAGAATAAGATTTCACAACACATACTATCTTACATATATCTTCTGTTGATTCTTCAACTACAATATAGACACCATCTAGATTAGTAAACATATTCATAATAAATAATAATATATCAATACAAATATCTTATTATATGAATAAATCAATTTTCTATTAGCACTTCACTTACCAAATAGACAATTATGTGATATAATTATAAAGATGGGTATAAAATTCTTGAATTGATCTTCATATATACTTTTTAGTAGTTCAACACGTGCCATCATAACATAAATCAAAAGAAAGTCATATTATGGTACTAAATGTGTAGTTTTTGTATATATCTAAATCATGTCTTCTGTGTTTTATTGGTTATTATGATAAGACCTCCAACATTAGCTAAATAATTGATATATGAGTGCTTAAATAATACCAAAAATATAATTATCAACTGAATATGAAAGATTTTAAAGCTATTTTATGCTATTATAGGCTATTATAGGAAATATTAATAAAAATTGAAATTTCATCTGTTTGCAGAATCCATTAAGTTTGACCATTATTCGATCTGTTGGGTGGACCATTAAAAATGGAAAATCCCAAACCTGGCAACAATACCCCCCCCACTAACAAGATTGTTGTGGCAGGGGCTGTTGGTGCTGGTCTATTGGCCTGTATTGGAGGAGCCCTTTTGGCCAAAAAGATCAGCGACGGACAGAAGCAAGCTGTCCAAGCTGACCAAGCTGTCCAAGCTGACCAGGCTGTCCAAGCTGTCCAAGCTGTCCAAGCTGTCCAAGCTGTCCAAGCTGTCCAAGCTGTCCAAGCTGTCCAAGCTGTCCAAGCTGTCCAAGCTGACGACTCCTCGAAGTCAACGATTCCCTGCCGGTTGTTGAGCGCTGGGGAGGCACTTGCTGGCCCCCTTGCGTCAGTAGCCGCTGCTATTGTTGAAGGGTTAGAAGTGAAAAGTCCTCTTGCAGCGACGATCAAGCAGGCGAGTGTTGCGGCACTCCATTCTGTTGGCGATTCATCCAGGTCTACGCCGATGGAACAACGCCTCAAGGATGCAGCAACGGCAGCTGGCGACAGTGTTGTCAATGTGCACGTCTCGCCAAACCTGAAGCCACAGGTATCGATTGCGGTGTACGCCGTTCTTTTGACTGTCTTCACGATGATCCTGAAGGGATTCATTGCCGCGATCTTGAAGATTGTCATGGCGAACATGCTGTTGGTTTTCGTAGGTCAAGTTTTCGTTGGTGTCTGCGTTGCGCTCATCATCCGATCTTTTTGCGGCAAGAAGAACCGGATTAGCGATTACATCGCTGATCAACTTGTGACAAAGGTGACATTATCGAACGCCATCAAGATCGTCGATTACATTCGAAACGGGCGTACACTTACCTTTTTCGAAGTGGTTCTGTGCATTGGGACGATCTTTGCCACCATCTTCTTTGCATTGAACCTCATTGGAGTGACGTTCGGATTTCTGAGCTATGCCATCATTCTCAATCTGACGATCATGAGCATTTTGAGGTGGTTGTAAACAAAAATAATATTTATTACAAATATTATTTTTGTTTTTGATAATTTTTTATAAAAAAATCAGCCAGGACATCATATGTCAATTTGTCTATGAGAGCTTAAATATATACACTAATAAATAAAAATAAATATACTTAATCTGTAGAAAAATTAGGTATATATACTTTTTATAATTCATACATGAACACAGATAGAAATTTATTAAATTGAATTATCTGATAATCAATATAGGAATTATCTTATTATACTACGCGGCTGCACATCAACACAGTATAACTATGTTGAATGTATAGAACATCGTAGTAGTATAATGTTGTAATATTTCCGCGTAACCCTATCTAAAATAATTAATTTATATAGATTTGCGCAGACGTCTAGCAACATGGATTTATTGCGTTGAATAGAAATTAAATGATATGTAGCGCAATAAATCCATGTTGTTATGCAGCTGCGTACGTATCGAATTCATATATTTTTATAGTTAAAAAAGTATAATAGGATATTTTTCTACAGATTAACTAATAAAAGAAAGGTTAATTAAATACATATTTCATTTTTTCCCAAGACATCCGATGATTTCTTTCCAAACATTATCACAATTTTGATTTTTAATTGATGGAATGATATTCATCTCAATATATTTTCTATTTTTGATAATATCATTTTTATCAATATTTTTGATTAAAATTGTAACAATGCCTTTAATATTTCGAAACTCAGTAATTGATTTGAAAAAGCAAAACATAAATCTTCCAATAATCTCTGTTCTATTATTTGGATATTCGTTTAAGATTTTATCCAACAGATAAAATGTATCATCAATCACATCATCAATATTTTGAGGTGTCATACCTTCAAAAAATACCAATGAATCAACATCAAGGATTGCAGTACGATTTTGATCAGATTTTGTTTTAGGGTTGTAAATACTATCTTTTGGATTTGCAAGTCTAGAAATAGTTGCAATTGTAAATCCATCATTACTTTCAAACTGTTGAAGAGCCGTAATAATTTCACTTGAAATTCTTCTTGCATGAATCAATGTTCTTATTGCCATTTTAGGCCTTTCATCATAAGGAATATTAAATCTAGAATTTTTTGTCTTAAGACACTCTAAAATGAAAAATCGACATTCATTTAACATCATACCGTATTTTGCAAAGCCACCAATTGTTGTTGCAAGGCTCTGAATATTGAAAATTATTTTTTCTTGGTCGTTATTTGTTGCAATAATACACATATTATTCCATAGATATTTATAAAGATCATTGGAATCCGCAAATCTATTTTTATTCAATTTAAAAAATAATTCAAGTGATTTTTCAGTCACAGGTACTTGATTATATTTTTTTTGGTCACAATTATCAAAAGTTTCAATGATAATTTTAACATATTGATAAATATTAACATCATGGATGATACATGAATCAGGATATGGCTTTTTAATCAGTAATTTTGCAACAGATTTAATAAATTCTTGCGGATTAACACATAAGGCATATCGCAATTTATCCATTGTAATTTTATCATCTGAATTCAATTTATTAAAACATGATGTTACAAGTCTTTTGATTTGTGTTGGGCTTATTTGTGACATAGCCATATATCTGAATTTTTTTTCTTCAATAGACAATGTATTATTTTCAGCCATTATTGCCATAAATGCATTTTCTTTCCTATTATTCTGATCAAAAATATTATACCCAAAAAGACTAATGACTGAGATTAATTCTTTGAAAATTTCTGGGTCACATGATTTGACATAAGCTGCAACATTATAGAGTGTATATCTTGTATCTTCAGTTCTTTGTGTAATTTTTGGAAGGTAATTTTTTTCAGCCAATGTTCTCAATATATTAAGATATTCTGGATGATCCAAAATCCCTTTGATTAAAATTTGAATAATATCAAGTTTGTCAGTTAAATTTTGAAACTCGAGTAAATCATCAACTGAAATATTTTCAATTGAATTTACATGATTTTTTAAATAACTGTATCTTTCAAATGCTTGTTGTTTTCTCTCATAGGGAGTATTTTGTCTTCTAGACATGGTTATACATTGGTAAATATTAACATTCCACCTATATTTTATTAGATTATCAATTTTTTATTACTTAAACAAAAAACTCCTCTAATATTATAATGGTATTTGGATATGTTGTTTATTTATATTATAAAATAAAAGGATATTTATGTTCAAATAATAACAGCTCTTTTCAATATAAAATTCCATTTGACACTGAAACACTAAAAAATAATTCTGGAAATATAAACAAAGTAATATTTGCACTAAACAATATGCCAGACACAATTCATCATCTCTTATTTGGTGATCAAAATAATATTTCTTTTAACTATTATTACATTAGACTAGACCTTGAAAAAAAAGAATTAAATTACAATTTAGAAGGAATAGATGACGACATTAATAATGTTGATATTGAATATATTTTCATACGGCTTAATTTAATTAATAGACAAGACTTTTTTGACCATGTCAATGGTATATACATCAATAAAAATAAAAAATATGTATTGATTTTTGAACCAAAAGTAAAATTATCATTTGATGCACCATTTATTGAAGCATTTATGAAAAAATATATACATGATGATAATTATAAATTCATTTATGCTGAAGATCTCGGATATAATATTTATAATAAAATACAAAATTATGATTTATTTTGTCAAACATATGTATTATTTGTATTCTCATTAATTATATTAAATGATAATATGATTGAATATAATAATTATAGCACTATGTTTAATGATGTTATAAATTCTAAAAATATTGAGTATTTTTTATATTATATTGATATTTTATTACAAAAAAATGGTTATGAAATTTGCGATCAGCCTGAATTATGGACATTATCGCAAAATAATTTCATAAAAATAAAAAACATTATCAATTATATTATTACAAATAAAAAAACAGAAGATAATAATTGTAATATAAGAGAAGAGGATGACCTATTTATTGTCTATAATTATAATGAAGTAAAATCTGTCATTCCTAATCCAGAAGATGGCTCAGATAATGATACGCGTCTAATTTCAAATAAAGTAATTGAACCGTTTGGTAAAATAATATCATCAGATATGTTAGAAGTTAATTTGCTTGATGAATAACTTTTAATAGCCATTATAACCAACAAAACAAAAAGTATACATGATATAATCCAAAATTTATTTTTATTTATCCAATCCATTAATGATGTTTTTTGTTGAACAGTCTCATCTTGATTTGATTCTTGAAAACTTTCCAAATATTTTTGTTGTTCATCAATTATATTTATCTCATCAGATTCTTGATTTTTTATTATACTCATATTACTATAATCCATTGGGATCTATTATATAATCCATGGTTGAGATAATATTTATTTAGTTATAATTTTCTAGTATTAAATCCACCACAATTTTGGCATTTTAACGCGACTATATGAAAATTAACTATACTTTCTTTATGACAATCATTACATAAAATATTAAATTTGATATTATTATATTCTTCTGGCATTTGTGTATTTTCTATTTCTTGATCAAGATATTTGTTCAATAATTCAGTGTTGATTATAGATATACTACACACTGGACATTTGTAATTTGTCTTAATATATTCTGTTACACAGTCAATATGAATATAATGGCCACAAATCATTTGAGTAATCATAGTTGTTGATGTGAACATATCAGTCATACATATTGGACATAATGAATCTTTTAATTGTATACACTTATGATTATCAAATACGTCTTTCCTTACACACATATTACATTTTTTACAATGTATAAAATTATCTTTTCCTCCAACTCTACAAAAACCACATTCAATACAATGGTATTGATCTTTATCAGTATTATCAAATAGATGACAAATATCACAATAATACTTTCCAAGGCATAATTTGCATTTACAACAATATTGTGATACTTGTTGTCTAGTTTGACATAATGAACAAATAATTTCATTGATTTCAAATCTATTGATTTTATGTTTTATTTTTGGATTCATTTCTAAATCATATTTCTCTAAATCGTGACATAGTCTGCATGAATATATTTCATGACAACAAGGTGATACTATTTTACAATTTCTCTGATAATGCTCGCACATCTATAGCTTATTTACTGAGAATAAATTAAATGAAATTAACGTAGTCTTCTCCTTGACTTTCATTCAATGACAATGCTAATTGATAGTCAAATGATGTGTCAAATATTGGTGTTTCTGGAATATTTTCAATCTTATATGTTTTGTCTTCTTCAATACTATGATCAAATAATTGAGAATCAATGTTCTTCAATGAAAATGGTGAATCAATAACTATATATTCAATATTTGAATATTCTGGAATCATAACACCATCAACAATAGTCATCTGTTCAAATTGATAAGTTTTATCAAGATATTCTCTTAAACTCTGAAAATTATTAAAAGTTCTTTGTACATTTTCATGACAATCTCGTACAGCATATGTTTCTTGATTGTCACATAAGATTGAAATGTAATTTCTATTTTTTAAAAATACGATACAATATCTTTGGTTTGATCCAAATTTAAAAATATGTTCATATGATAATGCACCACTTGTTATTAATTCAGGTGTGGTTGCACCAACAAACAACTGACTTAAATCTTCAGTTGAATATAATAATAGTTCATCAAACGACATATATTTAGGAATATTATTAACCATATAATTAGTAACTGCCGAATAAATATTCTCTTCATGTTGTTTTTGTGAAATATTACCAGTATTCATGAAATTAAAACATGTCAATATACCAAATAATGGACATGCTGTTCTATCTTGCCCAAATTTTGAAAAATCATTAAATCTTTTGTCAAATTGATTGAAGGTTGCAAAACTATTCATTTGCTTTTATTAATGATAAATATATATTATCATTAATAAATATTTAATTGATTTATCAATCTTTTTTTGAATAATTGATTACACCCGTTCCAGGATTAATTTTGAATCCTATGACATTTGATTGCGTAAGTTCATGACTTTACGTCTAGATTTTCGCATAAGTGATTCTTTTTGATTGTTTTGTGAGACTTTTGCTGATAATATTTTGACTTTGATTTTCGGTTGATGTTTAAGTTTATTTTTACCTGAAATAATTTCTAGTACTGTATCTGATATCGTTTTTTTTGTTTTTGATTTGAGATTTTTCTTTGATTTATCGGACTCGAATAAATTGTTTTGAAGTTAATTTTCTTGGTTTTTCTGCTGTGTTATTGGTTGAGTTATTTGGTGTGAATATCGTTGAACAAGGCATAATTGTGCACTCTGGCATGTTAACAGTCGGCTCCAGAGATGATACTTTCCTAGAGTTGCTAACATTAGTTTATAATAATACAATTTGTATTATTTAAGCGTCATTAGTTATGATGTATACAAAACATTTTTTTACATTTAGAATGTTAGCACAGTATACATATTAATGTAACTAATATGTTGAGGGATGTATAAACATTATAAGATTTATGTATTGTCTCATCACTAATATACAGTTATTACATTATCTTTATATAATTTTATTTATATTATATTATTCCAAATGAATCCTGGAATAGGTGTAATTTGTAAAAAAATTATCTTATTATACTTTTTCAACTATAAAAATATATGAATTCAATACGTCCGCAGCTGCATAACAACATTGATTTATTGCGCTATACATTATTTAATATTTATTCAACGCAATAAATCCATGGTGTTAGACGTCTGCGCAAATTTATATAAATTAATTATTTTAGATGGGGTTACGCGGAAATATTACAACATTATACCACTACAATGTACCATAAATTCAACGTAGTTATACTGTGTTGATGTGCAGCCGCGTAGTATAATAAGATAATTCCTATATTGATTATCAGATAATTCAATTTAATAAATTTCTATCTGTGTTCATGTATGAATTATAAAAAGTATATATGCCTATTTTTTCTACAGATTATATATGAAAAACGACAAGCATTGTTTCTAAAACAAATAGTTAATCTATAAATTACAGATTTTTTTCTTCTGAAATAATATATAATAAATGGATTCAAAATACGCGAAATATAAAAAAAAATATTTAAATTTGAAAAAGATGACAGTTCAAAAAGGAGGTGTAGAAAATAAAACTATTGAAGATTATTTCAAAGAGGAAAAATTAGAACTATTTAATCGTAAAAAACATGATATTGAAGTAGATCAGGATGCATATAGTTTAGTTTCAACACGATTGGGATCGGGTCCGGAAAAAACTTCATTAGTACAACACTATAACCCTGAATATATTATCGGTATTTTTAAGGAAAAACCAGAACAAGAAGATGAAAAATATAGGACTAAATTTAAAGAAACATCAAGAGGCGATAGAATATATTTTCAACATGGAACTAAAAGTTGTAGTATTTCTGCATCATTTATGATTGCGATTAGTAAAGGATTCGAAATACCAGAGGAATTTCTTATTAAATGTCAAATTCAAGGACTAATATTTGAAGCTAAAAAGGAATATGAAGAGTTTGCTCAATTATTAAAAAAAACATTAATTTTTAAGCCAATAGACAAAAATATAAAAGTAAAAGATAAATTAAAGATCATTGATGACTTTATCAAAGAGTATGGCGTTTCAGGTATAAGTTCAGACGGGCATATTAAAGTTGTAGACAGTGTAATTAATTCATCAGGAAAGCCTCCAGAAAATATGAGTGATATTGGTTTTTTAATTATTCGCGATCAATTAGCTTATCATCAGTTTGTGTATGCTTTAGTAGATGATAATAAGTTAGGTCCACATAATATAGAGTACATATTTACTTATGTTAAATAATTATATTCATGTTTATTTATACCTATTATCGCATTCACATATATTTTCTGGTAAATATTGAAAGTCCAAATGAATGTAAAAATTAATGTAAAAGGATCTCAACTAGGTATATATTTTAACCAATGATTTGTCATTAGGATTAATGGAAAACTCAGGAGCAATATATTTGTTTATTTTCTCTGATAATTCACCACTATCTATTGATTGAATGGTACTAGTCGCAGCCATCATTTTTTTTATAATATGCTCTTTTGTTGCTCCAGCGTTTGTTTGACAGTATACAAATAACTGTTCTCTAATATATTGAAGAGCAGGATCAATAATAATTTTCTTTGTTCTAGAACCTTTTTTATCATATGACCATATGTTTCCATTTTTACATGATTCGCTAATGATGTATGTTAATCGTGAAATATCTGTTGACCAAATAGATTGATTTTTAGGCTCTTCGCGAGCATAAATTTTAGTAATATAATCACCTATAAAACTAACTAATTTATTATCATAATGATACATTGAAATAACATCAACTAAAGTCATTGATTTTGATTCTAATAAGTTAGTGTATGATTCTTGGCATTTGAGAGCAGGAGCATTAGGATAATTCTGGACTATATGATTGTAATAATTAACAGTTTGAGATGATACCATAGATTTCAACAATTGTTCATATGTTGATAGTTGTTGTTTTAATATTTCTTCTTTTTCTTTAGCTTCTTTCTGTATTCTTTCATTTTCCTTCTTAAGATTTTCAATTTCATTATATTTTATTAATTCTTTTTTAGCACTACAAGCTTTCTTATGTCTAGACAAAGTACTAGAACTGGAATATATATTATCACAAAATGGACATTTCTGTGTATTTTTTTCAATGCACATTTTATGCACGTTTAATGCACGTTTAATGCACTCATTGTTAGGCTCTTCAACTTTTTCAATATGCTTTTTAGTTTTAATGTGGCGGCTGTATTCTGTTTTCCTATTGCTGGAAAAACAACAAAAAACACATTCATATTTGACCATATAATAGTAATCTATATGTTTTTTATATATAGATTATATTTATTTTTAAACACATTCCAAAAAACACAAAAAAACACATTATGATATTAGCATACGAATTCAAATGTGTTTTTTATGTGTTAATCATGTGTTTTCATAAGCTAATGCACTTTACTGTTTTCACCAGAATCTCATAAAAATTTAAATTTTAATAGATTTTTCATTCGAATTCAACTACAATAAAAATATAAAATTTTCACCTTATTACATTTACATCTGTCAATTGTACACAAAAAATAGTTTTAAAAAAATTCCCCAGAAAAAAATTTTTTCAACACACGGGATTCGTGTGTTGAAAATTTTTAAAATTTTCAAAATAATAATTATCGCATTTATACAGCAAAATAATTCAATTATAATGAATTTATTTAATGTGAATCAATTTTGTAGTGTATATGCGTTGAATGGATATAATGAATTCTATTATGAAGAAAAGTACAAAAAGTATTTTTCTGTTATTGAAAATTTATAACATCATTTAATGGATAAAAAGTATATTAGCTGCCAATTTATATTATTTGTTTTGATAATACACATATACGAGTGTTATTATAATAAAAAGTATTATAAATAGCCATGTATAGTCATGATTATATTTGTTATTTTCGAATCTTTCAATTTGTCTGTATTCAATCATTTTTCCGAAATCTCTATTTTCTGTAAACATATCATCTAATGCTCCTCTAACGGTGTCTAAATTTACAGTTTTATTTCTCAACCTTTCTCCTAGATTGGTTAAAAGACCAGCTGAAATAAGTTCATCAAATAATTTTTTGTCTACTTTATAATTTGATTTTTTTAACTTTTCCATTAGATCAGTTCTTATTTTCTGGATCATTTCTTCCTGTGAAAGTACTACTTTATTTTCTGGATATCCTGCATTGCATAATGATTCGACTTCAGATATACATACTGCATAATTTTCAGATCCTGATGGAAAATTATCACGACATTCTTGGCCTCTCACTTTTTTACAAATTTCTCTGGTTTGTTGATCTTTATGACTTAATCGATACAAATCATGCAATAAATTATGTCTCACCATTGATGATGTGACATTATCAAGAATAAATTTACAACATCTATTTTGTTTTAATTGTTCTATTTTTTCTTTCCAGTGATCTGTAACTTTAAATGTTGTATAACCTTTCATATTAATGATACATCCATGTTCATCTGCAATATTCTTAATATTAACTTCATTATTTAAAATGTTCCAAATTATTTTTCGCATATCTTCAATATCTGATTGAACAGACTCTTCTGAAAATTCATATTCTTTTTGAATTGTGTATTTATCAGTTACTAGTATTATACCTCCTTTAGCTCCCGGATGAAAAGGAAGATAATTAAGAGCAACATACGGTGCAAATTCCTGTTCTATTTGTGCAACCGCAAATACACCTCTTGTTATATCTTTTATAGTTTTACATGTACCAGAATCGGCAAAAAAGAGACGAATTTTATATGCCATATATTTAATCTGTAGAAAAATATTTAAAATATATTGTATTATTATAGAATCATGGATAAAGTGAAACAGTTATCAAATGTTTACAATTGGTTTACAGGGGATAAAGTAACCACAACTATTGGACAATTATCTGATAATCAAATATTAAATATTGCAAATGATATCAATGGACTTTTCTCTGAAACGAATTTAATTGAATCGAAACCAGAACTATCACTTCCTAAATTAGTTGTTATTGGTTGCCAATCGGCTGGAAAATCATCTGTTTTGAATAGCATTATCTCAATGGATATACTTCCAACAGGTAAGAATATGGTTACAAGAACACCACTTGAACTACAACTACATCAACTTACACAAGATAGTAAAGATGGATGGGTTGAATTCGGTCAATATAATCAGAATGGATGGACTAGTGAAAAAAAAATTCCTATTACAACGCCAATTCCAACAGAAACAGAAATTAAGAATGTTCGAGATTATATATCAGCAAAAACCATTGAACTTGCTGGGGATGGAATGAATATTAGTCATATTCCAATCATGATGAATATTTATTCACCTAATGTTCCAAATTTATCTCTTGTTGATTTACCAGGATTAACAGTAATACCTTGTGTTGATAAAGGTCAGCCAGTAGACATTAAGGAAAAAATAGAAGAACTAGTTGCATCATATATTAAACAAGAAAGAACAATTGTTTTAGCAGTTATGCAATCTAGAAATGACCTGGAAACAGATATTGGATTAGGATTAATTAAAAAATACGATAATGGAAACCAAAGAATAATAGGTGTATTAACAAAGCCAGATTTAATGAATCAAGAAACTCATATAGGTGAATATTTAATTAATAATATATCAAAAAATTTAATGCTAACATATGGATATTATGTTGTTAAGAATAGAGCCGGAATACAAGGATCAATGGATGTTTTTAAGGGATATGAACTTGAAAAAGAATACTTTAATTCTCATTTTGAATACAAAAAAATAATTTATAAAGACAGGATAGGTACAGACAATTTAACAAAAAATTTAAGTAAAATTTTAATATCATCTATCACAGAATTATTACCATCAGTTATGAGCGAATTAGGGATTTTTGAAGGGAAAATAAATGCTAAACTCGAAAGTATGGGTAATGAGATTCCTGAAACAAAGGAGGGAAAATTATCTTTTATGAATAAATATATTTCTAATTTTAATTATAAATTTATTGATTCAATTGAATCAAGAGGCAATTCATTGAATACTGGAAAACTCATCAAAGATACATTTATTACATATAGAACTGAATTAAATCAAATTAAACCATTTAATGATAAAAAAATATATACACCAGACTATTTTAAAAGTATTGTTGCTAGTTTTGAGGGAAACCATATGTCTTTTCATATTCCACCCATTCAGATTCTTGAAGCATGTATGACTGATCAAAGATATAAACCTATATTTACATTGCAATCTAAATCATTAAAATGTGTCGATTCGATATGTGAATTATTAATTGGATTAATTAGAAATATAACCATGCAAGAAGAATTCTCACAATTTCCTCAATTAGCATCCTATATCATGTCTTCATTAATTGATGAAATTATATCTAAAACTAAAAATGAAACTAAACAACAAATTAATAAATTATTGCAAAATGAACATGATTATATTTGGACAGAAAATAAGGAATTTCTAGAAATGTTATCAAAAGTTAATGGAAATATGGATAATATTAATGAATTTCTTGAAGGGTACTTTTGTTCAGTCAAAAATATTGTTTCTCATTCGGTTCCAAAAATCATTATGACTGGTATAATTAGAGAGGTTGAAAATAATACTTTATCATTCATGTTACATAATATTGTTTGTGAAGATAAAATTCTTTTATTAAAACAAGACGAAGAAATTGAAAAACAGAGAAATTATTATAATGATTTGAAAACTCGCATTTTAACCATTAGGAGGAGTTTTTCAAAGATTAAATAATTGTAAAAATATATAGAAAACTGATAAAATAATATATATTCAATGCATATTTTTTATAATATCTTAGTTTCATTATATTCTATTATAAATATATATGAGTAAATATATTTATGATACAAATTTAAAAGGTAAACATAGTAAATTCAATCAAGAATTATATGAAAAATATGATTTACCAGCTAGAGAAAAAATAAAAAAAGCATTAGGTGATTTTGTTAAAGATAATCCAGATCCATATAAACAAGATTTGATCATTACAAAAAAGGATTTTAAATATAAGTATATTGAACTTCAAGTGTGTACCATGTGGACAGGTGAAAAATTCCCATTTGATAATGTTTATATTTATGAAAGAAAATATATTTATGGCCCTGAAACACTGTTTATTACTTTAAATAGAGATATGACAAAAGGATTTGTATTTGATGGTGCAAGTTATGATGAAAATAATTTGAAAAGATTAAAAAAATATAGTAGAGAATTTGTTTATAATATTAAATGGAATAGAATAATGCCAATATTAATAGATACTTTGACAGAATCTGACATAGAATTATATTAAATTGTAATTACAAATCGCATATTACTAATATCTTTATCTTTAGAATTCTTTTTAGTAATTAATTCATCCTCACCAAAAATTCCGACAATGCGATTACCATTCAAATAATCACAAATGAAACATTCACCTGAATGAACACATGTTGATTGTTCATGATGAGGAGCACATTCTAATATATAATCATGAATTGTTTTATCATACATTCCATCAACTGTACTTCTAAGTTCCAAAGAATAATTTATCCAAAATAGACAATGATAGCAAATATATTCATCATCTGAACCATTTATACTTTTTGTAATAAATCCTTTTTGATCATTCTTAAAGAATTTTAAACAATATCCACATTGAGTAAATTTTCCAAGTAATGAATGATTATTTTTATATTCTTCATATGTGATGCCAAACATAAAATTATTTGTATCATTATTTTTTTCAAAATTTGGGGAGGGTGGTGATGGGGGTGATAATTCTTCATCATCTGATACTTCATCTGGCTTGGAATTTGAATGATTTTGTATTTTGGATATTAAATTAAGCATTGTCAATGGTGGCAATTTTATGGTTCCTGACTCATTTTCTGGATCGTGAAACATTTTCCTATAATAATAATTTATATATTGATAAATATATATATTTTAACATTATCAATTTTTTTATTATCATTATTATATACATGACAATGATAAATGGGCCATATAATTTAGTTAGGCTTGAAGGAAAAATTGGAGCAATAAAGAAAACATTTTATTTATTTATGGATAAGCATATGCCTCCTCATTTGCAGTCAGAATGCCCTGTATTGCGAAGTACACATATAAGAAATTATTTAATTGATGAATTTGATAAACTTAAAAAGACAAATAAGAAAGTAGATTTTTTCCTAGAAGAATTTCCAGATGTCTCTGGAGACCTATTGAAAATTTCAGGAATTTACCTTGATCAAATGAGAAATATGTTTGAAAGAATATTTAAATTTGACTTTAAAAAAAATAAAGTAACACATTCATCAGAATTTCCAAATGTTAGGTTCCATTATATGGATATTAGACCATATTTTACATTTAAAGTGGCTAATCCATTTGGTATATATTATGAGATTGGTGATTTTATTTATGGTTTACCAAAAGGTAAAATGAAATCAGAAGATGTAAATACAATAAAGAATGGACTTGATATTTTTCATTCACAATTAAAAATTATATATGATGTCTTATTCTCAAAACCACAAGAAGTCATTAAAACACCAATTATTAGAAAATTTAAAAATGTAATAAATTATGACAAAGATGAAGGAACAAATGCAATAAAATATCTAGTTAATAAAATGAGATTTTTATATAAAAATAAAAATGTACAAGACGAATTAAACAATATTATAGAAACTGACATGCATGGATTATTTGATCAATTTAGTAAAATTGTAGATCACTTATACGAAAAACTAAATTCATCACCAACGTCAGAACAAATTTTAGAAATTTATCAACAATATGAAAATATTGTTTTGAATATATTTTGTCTTATTATTGATATTTATTTCCTTAGAAGATCGTTAGATAAGGATTATATCTCGACAATAATTGCATACACAGGAGGACTGCATACATCAAATTATCTAAAATATTTAATTGGTAAATTTGATTTCAAAATAACTCATGTTTTTTATTCAAATATATCAAGTATTTCTACTCTTAATAAAAAAATTTCTTCTTTACAAAATCCATTTGAAATCTTAGATTTGTTTATGCCAGAAGAAAAAGATTTTTATCAATGTGTTGATGTGTCTAATTTCCCAAAAAATTTCGCATGATTATTCGCATAAAGTAATCAAAAAACATCCATCATAATCATTATGACCATTATCAATATGAATAATCCTAGTAAATGGTTTTTTTTTAATTTCGGGTGGTTCATAGTTATTCAACCCATGATACGCATCTAAAGCTGGATTAAAATAATAATGTTTATTACTTGTCAATTGAAATATTTCAACGTTGTTTTTATTATTTATTCTTGTTAATTCAGAATTATTATTATTATTAGTTATATCACATTTTTTACATGTTGTATAATGATCAACAAAATATTTTTCTTTGTTTTTATTTGGAAGTCTAAATTCTTTACATGGAACAACCATTATTGGAATAAATCCAGGTTCAGTAATTTTATTATCTTCACTTTCAGAATTATCACTATCCTCTTCTTTATCACTATCCTCTTTTTTATCACTATCCTCTTCTTTATCACTATCCTCTTCTTTATCACTATCCTCTTTTTTATCACTATCCTCTTCTTTATCACTATCCTCTTTTTTATCACTATCCTCTTCTTTATCACTATCCTCTTTTTTATCACTATCCTCTTCTTTATCACTATCCTCTTCTTTATCACTATCCTCTTCTTTATCATTTTTCTCTGATTCTGTTTTAATAAAAATATCTTCATCATGCAATAATAATTTTGTCATTATTTTTTTTCCATAAAGTTCAAACCCAATTAAAACATTTAATTTAGACACAAATTTATGTTTAAATGATATTGAATTTTTGAATCCAACTGAATCAGATGATAAATGTTTGATTATTTCTTCCGGATCAATTAAATTAATAAATTTCTTTTTGAAACATAATTTAGCATAATATCTATTCATGTTATTATCAGATGATACTTTAATATTTTTTTCATTATATTGAACATCAGTTTCCAATTGTACTATACCATAAAATCCATTATGTCTCTTATCCTTTTGATATAAAATTACTATATCTCCTTTATGTATACTATTATTTTTTAAAAAGAAACAAATATGATTATCTTTATTTTTTATTATGTTATCACATTCATTTTTCAGTAAAACATAAATATGATAATTAGTTTTCTGAGAAACCTTTATTTTATCATTCATGATTTTATTTCTATATAGAAATTATTATATATACATATCATATTTCAAAAATTTGATATGTGTATATTATAATTTTGTAATTTTACAACATTAAGTTATATATGAAACATAATAATAGACCAACATTTTATTTGAATGATGATTCATCTTGCCCAGTAAGAGCAGGTGGTATACTATTTTACAGATATGATGAAGATACAAATGAGTATTATTTACTAATGATTCATTCAAGAAACAAATATGAAGATTTCGGAGGATGTTCAGATATTCAAGACAAATCAATTGAAGATATGATTACAAGAGAAGTAGAAGAAGAATCAAATGGAATATTTGGAAAAAAATATATTATGAATCTTATTTCAAAAGAAAAACCAATATATATTAAATATTGCAAGTATGTCTTATATTTTATTAAGATAAATGAAATATATGATACAAAAATATTTGGTGATAAAGAGTTTTGTGATGGTTTTTATAGAACTGTTGAGTGGATTGAATATAATAACTATAAGTCTAAGTCAATAAATTTTAGGTTAAATTCACAAATTGTTATCAATCATATGAATAAATTATTTGTTTGATATTATTTTCTGGAATATACATATATATGCGATATATTTTAATCATTCTTGTGATTGTTATAATATTATTGATTATTTTCTGGATGATGAGAAAAACTCCAGAAAAAATAAATAAAGTTGAAACTAATTTAAGAGAAAAACGATTTGCCGATACATTAACATATGATTTTAATTATCAAAGATTGCAAGATGCAGCACCTAAAATCCATGAATCTTAATTTGATTTTCTTGGACAATTTTTTTATCAATCAAAAGTTCTTTTAGCTTTTGTCTATGATCACCATTCATAACTATTATCTTTGATCCTTTTTCATTTTCTTCTATAAATGCACCACACATAAAACTTTTTTTAAAAAATTTTGTTATTTTTTTAAGAAATTCATTTACATTTTCACCTTTAGAAAGTTCTATTTTATCAAGATTTTCGACATATGTTAAATATGTATTACCTGTTCTTTTTTTAATTTTAATGTGAATTTCGCATTGATCAATATTTTGTGATGTCATTATAATATTATAATTTTATAAAATAACTTTCTTTTTGTGAACAATATAAATATATTTTGGTTTTGGAGGGCTATTATAGGCTGAAGTTCCTAACATATGAGAATTATATCCGCTATAATATGTTACTATTGGTTCCTTAGTTTGTGGTGGTGATTGATTATCTTTTTGCCCTCTGAAATAATCAAGTATATCTTTCTCTTGTTTTTTAGGTGGCATATCGAACATGTTTCCAAAAATTGTATCATCCGGTGAGGTTGATCGATATAAATCAGTATCACTATCATCATGAATCAGATTATTATCATATTTAAATTTCATATCTCTTTTTTTTAGTTCTTCAGGAATTCGAGATAGACAATTATCAGATACATCCAATATTTTCACAGACAATGGAATTTTTACTAACTCTTCAATCCTATTACCACTAAAATAAACTTCTTTAATTCCTTCTGGTAATGATGGCATTTCAGAAAGCATATTATCAGAAAAATCTATTATTTCAATACATTTTGGAAGACAAATTGATTCAAGATATAAATTTTTTAACCTATTGTTTTTAATGTTAAATACTTTTACATTTTCAGGAATATACCACAATTGAGAAATATAGTTATCTTCACAAATAATATATTCAATCGTGTCAGGAAATGGCGGTAATTCAGAAAATTTATTATTAGCTATATTAATACAAATTAACTTGTTATTTATATATGAAAAGTCAGTCAACATATTATCATGACATAATAATTTTGTAAGACTCTCTGGAAATTCACCAATTTTCTCAAGTGTATTAGCTGAAATATTTACTTTTTCAACATTAGGTGGGAAAGTAAAAGTTTCCAAACAATTAACACTAATATCTAATTTTTTTAAATTTTGAAATTCAACACCATCAAAATGTTTAATTTGATTAACTGATACAAATAATATTTCAATTGATTCTGGAATATCGAGATGTGATATACTAGTAATTTTATTTTGATTTAAACACAAAATTTTCAAATTTGGTGGAAGTAGTGATTTATTTATTTTTTTTAAATTATTTTTACTTAGGTCCAACCTTTCTACCCAACTAAATTGTGATAAATCTGGTTGTTCATCAATACCCAAATTACTGATAAGAAGTTCCTCAGATTTTGAAGCCTTACAATTATTAATGACAACTTGTGCTGTCATTGATAAATTCATATTTTCCAGGTTGAAAAAGATTATTTATTCAATATAATATATCTTGTTTATATATAATTTTAATCAATTTTTTTATATATTGATAATATAATGGATAATCTTAAAAAAATAAAATATGACATGTCAAATAGAATTATAAAAAATCCAGTATTCGATAATTATGACAAGTCGTTAAAATTATCAGATATTGTTATTCTTTATAATGATGGGATGCATTGGAAAGCAGTTCCACATAATATTATGTTATCATATCCCGTAATTCATGATACATTCGAAAACAATAAAAAAATAACTGTTTATGTTTGTCCATTTACTTTGTTTTCATGCGTCTATTTTGGGGAGTTTTATCCAACAAATAATATTTATAATGGCAATCTTGTTTTAAATGACAATGGAAAAATAATTATTCCAATTAAGGATATGCATATTAAAAAAAATGAAGTTAAAATAATGTCATTGAGAAATGCAATTTCAATGTTTCCAGATATACTTTTTATAAATAAAGATAAAATTGAAATAAAAGAAAAAATACTTGTTGATGATTATATAGAAAAGAAAATAAATAAATATCAACCAAAACAGATAATATATATCATTGAATACTATTCCAAAAAATCAGATAAATTTAAATATACTGTCATTGTTCCTAAAAATAATGTTTTTGATATTGTAAAAAATAAATTTTCGTCGTATTTTAACAACATGATAGATAAAATAAGAGACAAAGGTGGTCATATCTATCCATGTTATTGGTTTGCGTGGCAGATCACGCAAAGCGATTTCAAGACAGTCGAGATCTAGTTTGTCAAATTTTCTTTTGCTTTGTTGGTTTTGTATTCTTAATTATGGAAGTGACATTTAATGCACATGGTTGTGGAACTGATGCATAATAAGAAATTTTTTCTGTACTATCAGTTGGTTTAGCAATCTCTATTAATTTTTTTACTTTTTCATTTGATCCATAAATAATAACGGCAATTTTGTTTTGCTTATTATCATATCCACTTTTTTTCAACTCGCTGCACCGTAATTGTGTAAAAGCACAATTATCGATACATAGCGAATAAACTGTACAATAACCGCGTTTCATTTTTTCAAATGAACATTCTTTCAAATCAACTGGAAGAATATTCACACCTAGTTCTTCTTTGATTTCTCGTACAGCAGCTTGTTTTGGTGATTCACCAATTTGACATGAACCTGTTACACCAATTTGCATATCACCAGGTGTATAACCAATGTACAATAGACATGATTCCTTTGGAATTTTTTCAAGAGCTGAAATAATTCCTACCAAGTAAAAATTAGAAAACAATTGCTTCCTACATTCATGCATCAAACCAACAATGGTTTTCATGACGATGCCTGTAAATGCAGCTGCAAAACACAAAAATCCTTTCTTATTTATTTGAGGATATAGAATAGGCATCATAGACACCTTAGGACTTGATGCAGCTTGAAGCATTTCCTATTTTCGATCTAAAGACAAATTCTATAGAGCCTGTAATATGTTTAACATTCAATTTTTTTGAGTTTATTATTGCGTTCTTTTAGTTTAGTATACATTTTAATTATATTGTTTTCAAATTGCCCTATAATGTTATTTATAAATTGTATATATTCTGGTTTCAATGGTATTATTGTTCTTGGAAATTCAAATGGAACATATTCATATGTATTACTAATTGGTTTGCAATTTTCTATTTTAAATGTAACAAAATTATAGATTTTAATTAATTTATTCATTGTTTCATTATATTTATCAATTATATATTTTATATCAATGTATTCTTCTTTGGCTGGAGGTGTAATAACAGTAATTTCTGATTCTTCATCTTTACGAGGTTCAATCTTAATATCTTCAGATGTTATTTCAGCTGTAGTAAATTTTTTTTCTGGAGGTGTAATAACAGTAATTTCTGATTCTTCATCTTTACGAGGTTCAATATCATCAAGATTTATTTTGATTATTTCAGTATGCATTTTTTCTGGAATTTCATGAAACATATCATCATATTCAATTTCACCTTCTTTTTTTTTTCTTAATTTATTTTTTATTTTCACTTTTCCAAATGTGAGTAAACTATCAATTAGTGATATTACTGGCATTATTTTTTTATCTTTTGATAGCCATATTTCAGTATCTTTTTCACCATATGGAAACTTTGTATGATATGATATATGATATCTTGGACATGAACACACCGACATTTATAATATATAATTACATAAAAATATTAATGTAATTATTGATATAAAGTATATTATTATTTATTTTCAGTTGGTGGACATTTAAGATCAGCAATTAACCCTTTAACTTCTGTAATTTTTTGATTAATTAGTTCAGTAAGTTTTGCACTTTTTTCTTTCGACACTTCTTCCAATAAGACTTTCCATTTTTCATTTATTTCATGAACTTTATCTATAACTATTTGTGTACAGTCAATTTTAGGACAACATTCATCTATGATTTTCTTCAATAAATCATCAATGGGAACATCGAGGTCTTTAAGTAATAATTGTATTTTCTCGTCATGTTCTTTAAATTTATTATCAAAAGCAGCCTTTAATTCTTCAATTGTTGGTTCTGTACCACCATATTGAAATTTCTCGTTATCTTTATTTGACAATCTATATTTTTGATTTTTATGTTTGGTTTGACTATTCATGTCTAATATATTACTATAACATAAAAATATAAAATAAATATTTTATATATATCATTTATTTTCTAACTTGTTTCCTTCTTCTCTTTCCACCATCTTGAGATCCGAAGAGTGAAAATTCAGTATTATAGGGAGATGGGGATGCAAATAGTCCACCTTTAATTCCTTCCATCATTTCATCAACACGTTTTGCTTCTTCTTCCACTGTTCCTGGACTCACGGCTTGAGCTTCAATTCTAACTTGTTCTGGAATTGGATTTCCTAGTGCTTCAGTCATTTGTTGAGTTGCTTCTGCAACTGGCTTAACAGCTTCAAATATTTTTTGAGCACCTGATCCAGGGGGGCATGTTAATTTAGCAATATGATCTTTAATTTTAGCTAATTCAACAACTACTTTCTCTGTAAGTTCTTGATTCTTAGTTTTACTGAGTTCTTCAATTAATTTTCTCCAATCTTCTTTAACAAATTTTACTTTTTCAATTACTTGTGGGGGAAGCTGTGTACAATCCTTGTTTTTACAACATTCTCTCACAATTCTATCAACTAATTCATTTAATGGTACTTGAAGTTCATTCAACATTAATGTGAATCTTAATTCAAGTGGTTGAAAATTAGTATTTAAAGTATCTCCAATAAATTTTCGCATTTCTTCCTCAGTAGCTGGTTTATCATCATCATTACCACCAGCTTGTCTATTTTTGTAACTATCTAATTTAGCTTTGTAATGGGAAGCTTCTCGCTTGTTTGTTGCATGATCAAGTTTGTATTGATACTTTCTGATTTTGTGATTAATTTGTGAGTTCATATATAATATTATAATTATAGAAAATAATTTTATATATTAATAATAATGAATATTATTGAAGCTTATATAAAGTTTAAAGAACAATTAATTATATTTATATCCGGCTTGCCAGCATGTGGAAAATTAAAATTGGCAAAAAAGATAAGAAGAGACTTTAAATTAAAGTTAATCAATGAGTTTGACTACTATAATAAAGATTATAATGTAACAACTAAATTGCATGATGGTACTGAATTAATAAACTGGTATACGGATGATGCTATTAATTGGGATAAATTAAACGCAGATATTGATGATTCAAAAAAAGATGGGGTTATTGTTGTTGGTTTTGCTTTACCAGAAGATAAGATAAAAGTTGATGTTGACTATCATTTACATGTTAATATTGCCAAACAATTATGTATGGAAAAAAGAAAAGAATTTGTTGAGAAACATAAAGATAAATATAAGGAAGAATTTTCTATTATTGGAACTCAAACAGAAAAATTAAAAATGAACCAGTTAATATATCCATATTATCTAGAATCAACAAAAAAATCTAAAATTAATAAGTTTATTAATATAACAAATATGACAGATGATGAAGTCTATGATAAAGCATTTGAATATTTAATTGATTTTATTGAGGACTTTTTATATCCTGAAGACAGCACATCAATAACACCAAAAGTAACACAAGAATCAAAAAAAACTTTTAAAAGTGGACCAAAAACTGAAACATCAAGTCTTAGTTTTTCTGGAGAGTTATTAACAAAGCCAAGATATAGTTATGACAAAAATTTAGATATGATAAGTGAATTATCAGATCCAGATGAATTTAAAAAAGGTGATGGTCCCATAAAGTTTATACCTGAAAATGAATGGTTGCAAGCTGAAGAAGAAATTGTTGAAGCTATTGAAGAAGAATTAGACACTTATGAAGAATGATTATATTGTAAATAGATCTGTGAAATCTGAGATATTACCAGTATGATATTTATAACCTAGTTTTCCTAAACTTATAAACCATAGCCCTATTGTGATTGCATATATAATAATTGAAAATGTTGCATAATTCTTTCTAAAATCATAAACCGGCTCAATTAATCGACATGTAATACAATCTTCTTCATCTACTTTTCCATATATTTTTTTCCTTAGATTTCTTTCTATCAATGTCAACACACATGTATTGTCATTACAGATCCAATGTAACATTACAAATGGAAGAAATATAGCATGCAACATTAAAAAATAATTCATATTAGTAAATGGTGTGATGACAACAAATATAACAAACAGAGTATGTAAAAATGTTATTAATTTTAATAGAATATCCAGCATTATATATTATAATGATAAATTAAATAGAAATATTTGTAATTTCTAATTCCATCTCTCTCTCATTCGTATCTAATATAGACTTTATAGTTGCATTTGGATATTTTACTTCAATTATGTATATATATAACTCTGTACCATATATCTTTCCTACATTATCAATCCATGATACAGGTGTAACTAATAGTCTTATTTGTTTTTTACAATAAAATATTTTTTTGAATTCCTGTTGAATATTAAAATGTAGATCAATCTCATCAAATAACTTATATTTTTTAGAAATATTGTAATTATATAATTTTTTACTAATATTTCCTAGAAAATAGTCTTTTTGAAATTTAACAGGAATCATATTAGGTCTATGGCTAACAAATTTATAATTTTTAAATTCATCATTATTTTTGACATATGCTTCAAATTTATCATTATAATATTTGAAAAAATCAAGTTCATTTGATGAAAAACATGAATTAAAAATATATCCTGAAACAAATGGTATCGTATTAATGTCTGTAAATGAAGTTTTTAATATAAGTAGATCAAATGTATTTTCAGTATATCTGTATGATGGAAAAATTAGTATGACATTATTCTTATCTATTTTTTCTGTCAATTCCATTCTGTTTTTTTTTAAAAGGTCAATTGTTAACATTGATACAAACTTATTATTTCTTTTTAATTGTTGTAACGAATGTCTATTTTTCTGTTCTAATTTGACAGAACAGCATTCTAAATCATTTTGTATGTCGTGCACTTTTTCAATTTCTGAAATTTCCATTTTCATTGCTTTTATATATTCCTTTTCATATATTTTTGAATTTTCACTTAATTCATTATATCCAATAATCTTGTTTTCATTCTCTATAAATAATTCTGAGAATTCCATCTTTTCTATTAAGAAAAATATTATTTTATTAATAAATAAATAATATTATATTGAAAAATCAATTTTTACTTTTTAGAACTCTTTCTTGAACCTTTTCTAGAACCCTTTCTTGAACTCTTTCTTGAATTTTTACGCGAACTAGTTCTAGATTGGCCGCGTTGTTTTTCAAGTTTATTGAATAATGCAACAGCTTCAGAGAATTCTTTTTTAGCTTTTTCTAATTCTTTGGATAAAGCTAATTTTTTCTTTTTATCTTTTTCTTCGGAAACTTGTTTAGTTAATTTTTGAACTTTCCCTCGAAGCCCAATCATTTTGATTGCAGCCTTGTCTCTGGATTCTTTTGTGCTTTTTTCTTTCTTGATACTTTCTTTTTTAAGAAGTCTAGAATCAACTTTCTTAACACCCCAATAACGAACTTGGTTCTTTGCCACACATTCTTTCATAGTTCCAAGAGTTTGACCTTTAGGAACTTTACTGGATCCGCAATATATTTTTGACATTTATATAATTATATTTAGAAATTATTATATTATTGCAAGAAAATAATAAAAATTTTATTGTTTGGTCACATAAATGAAAGTTAAAATAAGCATAATAATAATAATAACAATAACAAGAAAACAAACTGATATTTGAATAATATTATTTCTTCTATCTTCATAATAATATCTATTATTATTTACATATTCTTCATTTTCATTACTTATTAGTGGCGCACTTGGTTGTTGAATATTCTTTTCAATTTTGATAGTTGATATTATTTGATCGTTCAATAAAATATGATACGCATCAACTGTATTTTGAGTTAGTATGCCATTATTATTTGATTCTAACCATCTTTGTAAACAATGCAAATGATAAAATCCTATTTCATTTGGATCATCTATTTTACCATAATATGTATTTTTATTTATGATATCTAAACATATACCACATTCGGCCATTTTGAGCAGTCAATATTACTACTTTATTTGTGTTCTCAAATAATTATTATTAAATATCATTTTTTTGTAATCATAAATATATATGGGAATTGAACGATTCTTCAGTAGTATTGAAGAAAATAATATAACAAATTCAGAAAGTAGCTTTACATATAAAATCCAAAAAAGTCTAGATAGTTCACATTTACTTATAGATTTTAATTCTATTATACATGTTACAAGCAGTACAATTATTGCTGACCTAAATTACTTATTATATCAAATAATTAATAAATCATATAAATTAAGTACAAAAGCAAAAAAAATAGTTGATAATTATAAAGTTAATATAAATATTGATGATGAATTGGAGTATTCTGATTTAATAAAAGTTATAACTAAAAAATATTTAGATAATATAATTTTAGAAAAAGTAGAAGAGTTTATTATAAATATGTTAAATAATTTTATTATAAATGATAAATTAGAAACATTATATATTGCTGTCGATGGGGTTCCAAATAAATCAAAAATGCTTGAACAAAAAAAGAGAAGATTTATGGGAATAATTATTTCTGAATTGAAAAATAAAATATTTGAGAAACATGAAGATGATTTGATGAAATTAAAAACTAGATATCTTTATGAGAAAAATAAATTCAACTGGAGTAAAATATATATTTCACCTGGAACAGAATTTATGTATATGCTAGATGATTTATTATCTAGTGACAAATTTAAAAAAAAAGTAAAGAACACATGTAAAAAATTAAAGACATATAAATATTCTGGAACATTAGAATTCGGCGAAGGGGAAAAGAAAATTGTTGATTATGTACATAAACATAAACTATCTAATATTGCTGTCTATAGCCCAGATTCTGATATGACTCTACTATGTTTATTATTAAATAATTATTTCAAAGAAATAAAAATTATCAGACACAACCAACAACAAAATAATTATGATATCATTGATGTTGACTTATTGGGAAATAACTTGTATGGGTATGTAGCAAATTCAATTAAAATGCAGGAGAAAAATAATAATTTAAAAATAAATAAAGTGTCAGTTATTGATGATATTGTATTTGTACTTACTATTTTTGGAAATGATTTTCTTCCAAAACTTGAATCCTTCGATGTTAAATATGATTTTAATAGAATAATTGATAAGTATATTGAGATTTGTGTGAATGGTCAAAATATAGTTGAGGAAAAAGGAAAAATAAAACATCTTAACCAAAAAATGCTAACTAAATTTATAGAAAATTTAAAAGAAGACGAAGGTGGTAATTTGCAGAAAAAATATATGTCATCATATTATCAAAATTATGGAAAATTAAAAAAAATATTAGGTGCTGATCAGGCTAATTTTACAAAAGTAGTTAATGATTTTTTATTTAAACTGAGAAAATTCAATAGTCAAATTAGAAGTATGAAAATTAATAATAGTGAATGGTTACAAGATAAAGAATTTATTGATAAATTAATTAAACTGACTCATCTTAATGGCATACAAATACATAATCATAATGAATTTATTGACCAATATAATAAATTCTTCTTAAAAAATAATAAACTACCACAAGTCAGAATTACATTTAAAAGATATTCAAAAAGTCTTAAAGATACACATCATCGCGATCGACTTGAGAAGTCATTAGACAATATAGATCCGAGTTTAAAAATAACAGCATATGATGAAGAAATTTACAAATTAGATAATATGATTGATGAATATGTTGGAAAATTAAATGCAACCCCATTAGATTTAGGTAAAGTATATATCAATCCAAAAAGTTACACATGGGTGACTGAGAAAATAATTGATAGTGTAAAAAAATATTATTATGATTTTTTTGGAGTCAAAGACATTAATAACTCAAATCCAGAAATGAGAAATTTGATCAATGATTATATGTTAGGTTTAGTATGGGTATTTGATTATTACTACAATTTAAACGCAAATCCAAGTATTTGGTTTTATAAATATAATCATTCACCCTTATTAACTCAAATTTATAATTTTCTTAAAGATCAAAATGATAAATATATTGAAAAATTAGAAAAAGAAATTAGAGAATATGATGTTGAAGAAAAAGAATTTTTCAAACCTAATGAACATTTAGTTTATGTTTCACCAATTCAGAAATATCCTGACGTTATACCAAAAGAATATAACAAAAAAATTAATAAGATTGATAAAATAAATATTGATAAAATAACAAATGAGATTTTTACAAATAATTTATCTGATGAAATAGATTGTCGCGGCGCATTATTTCTTAATAAATGCCATGTTAATGAATTACATATTGATGATAATATTAAAGATAGTTTTGATAAAGATAAAAAATTTATCAAATTATTAAGAAATTAGTCTTTAACCAAATCATTTATAATTTTTTCATTTAATTTTCCTTCTATTTCTTTTCTTTTTAATTCTTGTTTATTTTTATTATAACCATACCAAATAATACCTCCGAGGAGACCGGCAATTGTAAATAATTTTATTTCTTCAGTTATTTTATCCCAATTTGCAAATATTGCTGTAACAATTAGTAATATACCTCCAAAATATAATCCTTTGCTAACAAATGAATTTTTTAATTCTTTATTCCTTTCATCAATTAATTTAGAAATTAATATTCCAATACCCCCAAAAAGAATTAACATAATTGTTGAGTTGGCTAATTTTTCATTATAAGGTAAATCACGATAAGATATTGATGCTAATGAATGTATTAGAAGATTATATAATAAAGCCACGCTTATATAAAGAACTATATCAAAGAATCCCATTATATTAATAACATCGAAAAAAATGATTATTAAATATAAAAAAAAATTTATTTATTATCAAATATAATAAATGAAAACTTATAATAAGAGTATTTTTATTTTTAGAAGAGATCATCGACTTCAAGATAATATTGGCTTAATTGAAGCCCTTAAAAAGTCAGTTAATGTAATCCCAATATTTATATTTACACCAGAACAACTTGTTCATAATGATTATAAATCTGATAATGCAGTACAATTTATGATTGAATCTCTTGATAATCTCAATAATCAATTGAAAGAAAAAGGAAGCAAATTATTCTATTTTTATGGGAAACCAGATAGTGTCATAAAAAAATTATTAAGTAATGATAAAAATATTGATGCAATTTTTGTTAATAGGGATTACACACCATATTCTAAAAAAAGAGATTCTGAAATAGAAGAAATATGTAAAAAAAATAAAAAAATATTTGAATCATATGAAGATTATTTATTACATCCAGTTGGTTCAATAAGATCAGGAAGTGATGAAATATATGTTAAATTTACACCTTATTTCAGAACAGCAAGTAAAGTCAAAGTGAATGATGTATCAAAAAATAATTTTAATAATTATTTGAGTAATAAAAATAAAATTAATGGCGAATACACTGGAAGTAAAAAGAAATTTTATACTGAAAATGAAAATATTGCTGTTCATGGGGGAAGGGATTTAGGATTAAAGATATTGAACGGCATTGAAAAATTTAAAAAATATAACGATGAGAGAAACATTTTAGCCAAACCAACAACAAGATTGTCCGCTTATATTAAATTTGGTTGTGTTTCTATTAGGGAAGTTTATCACAAAATCAAAGATAAACTAGGCATAAAAAATGATTTAATCAAACAATTATATTGGAGGGAGTTTTATTATAATATTATGGAATACAATCCGAATACACTTTCAACAAATTGGAAAGAAAAAAATTTAAAAGATAATTATAAAAATGTTCCATGGATTACATATAAAACAGCAAATAGCGAACAAAAAATCCATTGGAAAGCGTGGTGTGATGGTGAAACTGGCTTTCCAATTGTAGATTCGAGTATGCGTGAATTAAACTTTAGTGGTTTTATGCATAATAGAGGTCGTTTAATTGTCTCATCATTCCTTGTTAAAAATTTATTTTTTCACTATGCTGAAGGAGAGAAATATTTTAGTCAACATTTATGTGATTATGATCCAAGTAATAATTTGGGGGGATGGGGATGGATTTCTGGGTCGCATGTTGATACTCAACCATACTTTAGAGTATTATCACCAGTTTCTCAAAGTTTACGTTTTGATCCTGATTGTCTTTACATAAAAAAATGGATTCCAGAATTAAAAGATGTACCTAATGAGCATATTCATGAATGGCATAAGTATTATCATTTATATCCCAATATTAAATATCCAAAACCAATAGTTGATTATTCATCTACTGCTAAAAAAGCAATAGAAAAATATAAAAAGGCATTATATAAATAATTTAATAATAATCTTCATCAGAATGTGAAATTTTTTGTTTTTCATATAATTGTGATTTTGTATTTTTTAATTCAATTTCTAAATTTTGTATTTTTTCAGTAATACTAGTAAAATGATCATCAAGTTTATTGAATAATTCTTGTGGCGTATTTTGAACTGGATATCTTGAATTTTCTTCTAAAAATCTTTTTGTCTTTTCAAAAAATACAGTTGATATATCTCTATTCATTTCTATTTTTATTTGCCATCATGAGATTATATATATATTTTTAATTTTTCAGTTTTTACTCAATTATTTTATTTGTACTATAACTACTATAACTAGATTTCAAATCCGGTGATGATTTTTCAACAACAATATCAACACTATGTTCTAAATTATCTATAATTTCTTTAATGGTTGTTGTATATATTTTATGATTCATTGACTCTTCTATAAATTTTTCTTTATTTTGTAGAAAAGTAGAATATGATTCTTCAAGACCATAATTCAATACAAAATTAGTTGTATATAATTCTTTATTTTGATCTAAATCTTTATCCATAGTTCTATAGTCTAATGAAATTTTATACATAATAGCGAGATATTTTGCCATTAGTTTTACTTTTGAAATACTTTCTAAATCACCTCCACCCATAACCCATCCTATCACAATTGATAACTCACAAATAAGCTGATATTTTTTCTCAATATATTCATTCATTGAATCTTTTGATAATCTTCTTAACTTTTTAAATTTTTCAATTCTTTCAGTATCATCTTTTAAATACCATTTTGTAATATTTCCACTACATCCTCTATTAATTGTTAAAAACTGTAAATCAGAAAACTTTGTAAATGATTTGAATGTCCTATTATGAATATCTAACGCAGAAATTATAACATTTATTAATCTATTGTCTTTTTCATATGGATCTTTTAAACTTTCAATATTTTGTTGAAATGATTTACTTATTGAAAAATATAAATTATTATATAATTTAGCATATTTACCATCACCAAGTTTCAATGCAATATCCTTTTTATTTTCAATCAAATAAAATACACTATTGAAAAATTCGACAGATGATGCAAAAAAGTATCCATGTGAAGCAATATGATTTTTTTTATTATTATGGTTCATTATTGTCAAAAGAAGAATGGGAAATATTAAATCATTTTCTTTTATCTTCTTATAAATAAAATTGTTTAATTCTTCATCATCGCATTCATTATACAAACAACTTTTATCTTTTATAAATCTATGTAGACTTTCTCTATATTTTTGAATTCTACTCATATTAATCTTATACTCTAATTTATTTATAGTTTGCTAAACACAGTTTAGTTTTGATTCAATAAATAATAAATTAGAGCCACAATTAGAAATAAAATAACAATTCTCAAAAGATCTGATGAAGAACCAAATCCTTCGATGCCAGTAATTGGCATAATGTCAACACAAGAAGAAGGTAATTTAAAATTTTGATCGTGACTAGGAACATAATTAAGGGGCATATTATTCCATGCAGAAGTAAGCATTGCTCTTTCTGCTGGTGCTCCTTCTAGTTTTTTTATATAAGGCATAATAGGTTCTGGAACATATTGATCAGCATTTTGGTTTTGCATTATATATAATATAATGCAAGAAATAATATTTATTATAATTTAACTGTGAATAAACTTGCGGGTTGTTGGCTAAATACTGGATGCTGATGATATGTGGGTCTGCCTTCAGATAATATTGAAGCAGCTGTTACTGAATCTCCTTTTGATAGAGCGACTGCAGCCATTGTATATCTAACTAGACTTAGTATGATGGCAATACAAAATATTCCAAAAAAGCAAGAAAATAAGGCAAATACAAATACACCTCCACCTTCAGATGTATTGGAATCCATTTTTTCTATATTCTTTTTCTCAGTACGTTTCATTATATATTATATAGAGAAAAAATTGAATATATTATAATATACAAACTATGGAAGTACAAATGAATAAACAAACAACTTATTAAGGGAATGAATCAACAAGAAGAACAACAAAAATATTGCCGCTATTTTACAACACAAAAAGGTTGTGACAAAGGAACTGAATGCAAATTTAAACATGATGAATCAAAAAAACAAAACAATGCAGTTTTCTGTAAATATTTTACTAGCAAAAAAGGATGCTCTAAAGGTGATGAATGTCCATTTGTTCATACAGCAGTTTTCTCTAAGCCACCAATGAAAGACCCATCAACTATTCCATGCAAATTTAAATCTAATTGCACAAAAGGAGATGCGTGTCCATTCTTTCATCCATCAAATCAAAATACTACTCTAAATCATATTCCATGCAAATTTGGTCTTCATTGTAAACGAGGTGAAACTTGTAAATTTAATCATGTGAAAGCATGTGATGATGGTGATAATTGTCAATTAAACAATTGTCACTTTGGCCATTATATGACACATCCTGGAACTTCATGTAAATCAGAAGGTGAATGTGTCAGAGAAAATTGTTATCTAGATCACTAATTATTTTATTCGATTTGAAATGCAGTCATATTAAATTCAGATGGTGAAAATAACCCACCCTTTAGGTCAACTTCTTTGGCTGATGGGAATAATTGATTTTTTATTAAGACAACTAAAAGAATAATAAGTAATACAACTAATACCATTCTTAGAATTCGTCTCCATGAATAGCTTCTTTTATGAGTTTCTTGTTCACTAGTTGTCACAGGCATTTGATTAGATTGAGTTTCCATTTATATATATTATAACTATACATAAATTTTTTTTAATTAAATTTTCATAGCTTATACTCAGTTAATAATAATTGACTTGGAGTATCAATAATTCCGCCAAGTTGTGTTTTTTTTCCAATAAAATCTTTTGATAATTCATAAACTAAATAAATAAGTAAAATAAGAATTAAAATTTGAATAATCATATTCCATGATCCACCAAATCCTTCAATTATTGAAATTGGGCCTAATGAATAACATTTGGAATGAGCAACTTGTTTATCATAATTTCTATCGGCATAAAGAGATTCATTATCAATTGGATATGCCATATTATTTAATTGTTCTTGGTAACATTTATCATAACTATTGCAAGACATTTATATATTATAAATTATATTAAATTTTTTATAATATTAATTTTTTATTTATCTCATTTTCAAATAATTTTAATAATTTATTAATTTTCCGCATATTTATATTGTCTAGTCTCATATATAGTTCATTTAAATTTATTTTATTTTTCATTATATCTTTTTTATTTATGTGAACTTTATGTTTTTCTCTAATCATTCCATAAAGAACATATTTTAATAGAAAACTTAATATTCCCTTTATATAATTAACACTCTCAATAAAAGTTAAATGTATTTTATCTTTATCATCACTTATAATTAAATCTTTTGTGAAATCATTATAGATATCTATCAGAGTTTTATTACTTGTTTTTGTTTGAACAAAATAATTGTTCATTGGATTAATAATTTGTTTTGTATATTCTAATACATCTGTAATATTTTTCCTTTCTAAAATTGCAAATCTTATCAATTCAATTATATAATAATAATCTCGTGTATAATCTGGTGTTTCTTTATTAATTTTAGTATATGTATCAACCATAAAATCTAATAAATGTAAAACATCATAAAATGCATACTTAATATGTAAGCTACTTAATTTTTTTATATCCCACATTACATCTTGTATTGGCCCCATTGCTTCACTATTTTCAATCAATTCATCATATTTTTTTTTATCAATTGTACCCATATACATCATACCATCATAAATTGAACACTTTCCTTCTTCTTTTTTACTGTTTCTGACATATTCACATAAAAACCTAGTATCTACATATTTTCTCATAAATTTCATAATATTTTCTTTCTTGTCATCAAACACTTTTGAAAATAAATATGGGAGATCTAATGAATCGGCACCATGAAATACTTTATAAACTTTACTATTCCAAAATAATTTATCATTGATTATTTCTTTTTTCTCAGAATCATAATAGTTTGGATTGACAACCCATTCATAAATCCCAAAATTTAATTGCATTAGTGCAACTTCTCTCATGTTAAATTCAAAATCTATTCCAACATGAAATTTTTTAGTTTTATCACTTTTTAATTCATTTGTAATTACTGCATCAAAATAATATAGAAATAATATAAAAAGTTTATAAATGATATCTTTATCAGTGACAAATAATATATATTTATTATCTATTATTTCTCTTTTGTATTTATTTAGTAATTCAGTTACTTTATTATAATTATCATCAGATAATTCTTTTGGAAAATCATAAAAATTATTTATAAAGTTATCATCATTTGACATATACTTATATACAATAAAATAAAAATTATATTTCACAAAATTTCATTTTTTTAATTATAGGATATTCATCATAATTTTGATTAATAAATTTCATTTGATTGCATTGGCAAATAAATGGTGATTTACCAATACTTTCCTTCAAATCTTTTGCAAATTTGCCATGACATTTATCATAACAAATTGAGCAAACATAATTGCATTTTGTTTCAGCGACCCCAACAGAGCCACAAGCAGCTTTGCAATTCATTTTTATTATATTTCATGTTATTTAACTTACAAACAATAAAAATATCATTTTTTTCATATCAATACATGCAACTCATTTGATGTTCTTGATAATGCTGTGTATAGGCATCTTTTTGCTTCTTCTAATTTTCCATTTTTAAGAATATCATGTGCATCCACAAAAACATTGTAATAATTTGAACCTTGACATCTATGTGTGGTAATTGACATAGCAATATTGACTTTTGCAAATGGATCAACTAATTTTTTGTTTAATTCTTTCCACAATGGCATTATTATATTTTTATCAACAAATGATAAATGTTCCTTATGAACATTTTTATAATAATTCCTTAATTCTCTAATTTTATTGGCAGCTAATTTTCGATCTTTCAATAATGTTTCATAACAATTATCATCAACAACATAAATTTGATGTGTTTCTGGAATAGTATTACTTATAACATCAGAAAGTTTATGAACATATAATTTCCATGCATTATATTTTCTAAAAGTATTTTTATTAATATATTTTACAATTTCTGTATATTTTTCTATTATAACATTAATACTTTTTATTTTATTTACTTTTTTTGATATTGTCTCTGTGAATTCTGATATTACCTTTGTTACTTTTTCTATATCAGTAATTTTTATTTGTTCAGACGAATAAAATCTTTTATTTTTATTTTTATCATCTTCGGTCATGTTGTAAAAATCTGTGAGAATAAGTATATCACCAATTTCAAATTTATCTAGTTTTGATTTGTTATAAAGAGTTTTTCTCATTGTATCATTATATTCATCTGTTTGTTTATTTGTCCAAGTTAATATAATATTACTTAATTGTTGTTTTTTATCCATAGATCTAAAATATTCAACACATTTTTTGAACCACGGTGTAGTCATTTTATTTGAATTATTATATTTGTACAAATATACTTTTTTTCCTGCATATTGACTAAATTTAGGAACTTTAATTTCATTTAATACAGCTGCTCTCATTTCATTACATAATCCAATGACTTCAGAAGAATTACTTCTCATAACTTCTTTTAGAACAACATATTTCATTGATAAAATCTTTTCGGTAAAGACATCAAATTTTTTTTTGATAAATTCATCTAGATTTTTATCAAAATTCATTTCTCCTTTATTATTGGTAATATATGTTCTTTTATACAAATTAAAATCTAATTCAGATATTTTTTTTGCAAAAACACTACTAACAATTTCATTGACTGGTGGTAATTGAGCAGGATCACCAATAAAAAGTACCTTAGGTGTTTTAGTTATCAATATTGATTTTTTTGTTGCTTCTTCAACTAAATTAACAATAATTTGAAAAGGAATCATTGAACATTCATCCACAATAACCAAACCGTAAGAATCAATTGTTGTTTTATCGCCTTTGATAAAAATTCTTTCTCCTTCAATATCAAAATCATTCTGATAATTTAATAATTTATGAATTGTTAAAAAATTAACCTTATACCCTTTATCTTCTAACATATCAAGCATATCATTAAATGATTCTTCATGTTTTATTTGTTTTTTTATTATTAAATCATCTAAGTCAAATCTAAATTTAGATTTAAGAACATTAACAGCTTTGTTTGTTGGTGCCGTAAAAACAACTGAATTAATGTACTTTTTAGAAAGTAAATAATTTATTAGTTTAGTTATTGTTGTTGTTTTTCCTGTGCCAGCAAATCCATACATACCTGCAATTGATGTATTAATATCATATAAAAAGTCACATATATGTTTAATTGCAATTATTTGGTCTTTTGTAAAAGTAAATGAACTTTGATAATATTTTTCAATATCTTGGTATATATTATCAATGTTATTCAAATGATCAAACAATAACATCGATATTTTTGTTAATAATGCATCATCATCTTTTTCTAAATTAGGATTTGCTGTTATCTTTTTACAAATATGGTTATATTTTTGATAATTGACTAAAGGACCTTTCATATCTGCAAAAGTATTCATAAATGTATATTCCTGCATATCTAAAATATTATTACTCAAAAATTTATTCATCAAATTTTTATACACTTCATAATTTTCTTTTTTTTTGTTCTTACTTTTCGGCTTTTCATGATTTATTAATATATCACCATTTTCACCAAAAAAATGAGATAGATTCATATTATTAATAATATTAGTAAATCTATAATTTTAAGTGAATAAATCAAATTTTTACTCTTGGTTTTCTATCCATTCAGTATAATCAATGTCTTCAAATTTATTATTATTTTCGAAACTTGTTGTTTCATTATCATGAATTAAGTAGAAAACATTTAATTGTTCAGTTCTTCCAAGTCTTTGGGCTCTTGCAATGACTTGTTCTTCTAAATCATATTCAAATCTATGGTAAATTATTATATGTGTAGCCATTTGTAAATTCATTCCTGCACCAAAAAATCTAGCATTGAGCATTAAAACTTGTAAATTTCCTTCTTTGAAATTATCTATTGTATCCTGAACAACTTTCTGAGATCCTTTAAGAATATTATATGTAATATTTTTCTCTTTTAAAGCTAATTCTATTTTATCAAATGTTTTACTAAAATTAGCAAATATCATAAATTTACCATCTGGTGTTTTCTCTAATAATTCCAATAAAACATCTAATTTTTCTCTTTCTTGATACTTATTATTTTTTAATGTTGCATCTGTATCATCAGTTATAATATGCATTTTCTCTTTGTATAATTTTTTTTTACAATAAGGGCATGAATCATTATTTGTTGCTGTTAGAGTGATACAATCAAAACAATATATACTTTGACAACAATTGACTAATGTTGGTTTTGTAAATTCATCCATACATATTGGACAGTATTGATCATTAAGAGTATGTATTTTTTCTTTAATAGATTCATATCTTGTTTCAAGTCTTGTAATGCATTGTGTAATTTTTTTTAATCTTTCTTCTTTTTCTTTTATTTGTTTTGGACCATGTGCAACTTTCTTTTTCTCATACTCTAATTCTAATTTTTTGTTATTTATTGCTTCCATTAAATTTCTTGTAATAACTTTTAAAATATTTTCATTTGTATCAACATTAAAATTAAGAGTCTTTATTGCCTCATCTGAATTTCCAGCATTAATCATATTCAACACATGACTAGGTATAAAACTTTTAAGTATTGTTACTTCTTTTGGTGTTAAGCATTTAATAGTAATTCTTTTTGGCGGTTGTAATTTAATAGATTTTTCTATAAATTCGTCATTATTTTTAACTAATAAATATTCAAACGTCCATGGTAATATGCCTTTAAAAATATTTGATAAGAAATATTTATTTGAATACCTTAAAGATTTAGGGGTTCCGGTTACTAACCAAATAAAATTGGCTTTAATGTCATATTTAACAGACATTGATATTGAATCTGCTTCATCAATTATAATTCTAGACCATTTGATATTTTGAAATTTCTTAATAAAATCACCAACTTTTGTACATGTTACAATAATTATATTTTTATCTTTAATTGAATCATAGTCCTTTATTTTTTCATAATCTTTCATTTCTGAATAAGTCGCAATTTTTAAAGTTGGCGCATATTCCATAAATTTTATCCATTGGTTAAATAATTTATGTGGAATGATTAGTAAATTGATATTACTATCTTTCATTAACCCGTCATTATATGATGTTTCAATTGATATATATTTTGTTCCACCCCAAAAATAATTTCTTTCAGGTGCTGTTTTAAATGCCAGAATAAGGGAAATAATCATGAGAGATTTTCCAGAACCCATTTTGTCTGCTAATATACCAACTACTGTATTAATATTAAAGTTCATTGGATCTCCATATTGAGTAATGTTTTTAGCTAATAGTTTTCCAGTTTCCTCTAATTTTCTCATTGCAAAAATAGCTGTCTTTTGATGTTCCATTAAACTAATGCCAAGCTCTTTTGGTTGAGGTATCTGTAATGATGTATCGTTTAAATCATTGTAATTAATAGATGTAATCATCTTCTAATATACTATTTATTTATTTGATTTACTTATATTAAATAATTAAATCAAATTTTCATAAAAAAAATTACTTCTTACCGTTTTTAGTTTGTTTTGGAGAATTTGATGATTTCTTTGTAGTTGATCCGGTTACTGCTTTCTTTGTAGACTTTGACGGTGCTGCCTCTTCAGGTTTCTCATCATTATCTTCTTTTTCATCTTGCTCTTCTTGCTCTTCTTGTTCCTCCTTATCGTCTGCCTCTTCTTCAATTGTTTCAGTTTTCTTTTTTGCATTCTTAGTTGATGTGGTTGACGATGATGTAGTTGATGTAGTTGATGTAGTTTTCTTTGTATTTTTTGTTTTAGCTGATTGTTTTTCTTCTTCACCATCACCAGTATCAGCCTCACCAGCAGGTGTAGTTCCTTGAGTATCACTTGGTGTCTCATTTGCTGCATGTGTCTCTTCAAGTTCTTCTCCAAATTCTTTCATGACACGGGTAATTTCTTTGTTAAAGTCACTGGAAACTGATTCATGAAAAACGGTGCTAACTGCAAATGTTACACTTCTTCCATCCAATGATTTCTTTTTAGCATATTCAACAAACCCATGTGCTGTAACAGCAAGATGACTAAAGACTTTGAGTAACATATAATGAGCCAGATTACGAGCTTTAGATGTCAAAGACATATCTTTGTCAACTCTTTCCATAACTTTATCAAGTTCAGTATTGATCACAGGTGACTGATCTTTGTATTCAAGAGAGACATCATAGTATCTAAAATGTGACATGAAGTATCGTTCAAGACCGGAATGCATTAATACAGAATATTGTAATGACTCGCGATTAACTTGACGAACACCACTTTTATCTTTTCCAACTCTCTTAAGGCATTCGTGTAAAATGGTTTCCCATAATTTTTCAAGGGTAGCAGTAATTGCAATATGTCCTCCACTAAACATTAATGTTAAAAGATCTTGACCTTCATAATATGATTTTAATTTTTGTTTAATTGTATTAACATTGAATGTTAAACCAGCTTTCTCAGTTGTTTTGTTTGGTTTCTTCTCGGTACTCATGGTGAAATGTAATATTCTGATTGAATATTATGGCATTGTTTGTATTATGTTGAGTTATCAATTTTTTATGGTGTGTGTTTATCAACCAGTTAAACCACAGTTGATAATCCTAATTTCCTCACTTGTTGTACCTTCTTCCGATCCATATTTTTCTATTTTTTTTACGATCTCCATTCCGTTAATAACTTTTCCGAAAACGACATGTTTGCCATTTAGCCAAGGAGTTTTATCTAAAGTAATGAAGAATTGACTTCCATTAGTGTTTGGACCACAATTTGCCATTGATAAAACTCCAGGTTGGTCATGATCAAGTTCAAAGTTCTCATCTTCAAAATATTTACCATAAATACTATATCCTCCAGATCCATTACCTTTTGTAAAATCACCAGTTTGTATCATGAATCCAGGTATTATTCTATGAATATTACAACCATTATATTTATTTGTTTTTATTAGTTGTATGAAATTATTTACAGTCTTTGGTACAATATTTTGATACAATTCTATCTCTAGTTTTCCTAATTTATTTTTTTGTGTAGCAAATTCAAAATACACTACTGGATTTTGATTCAAAAAAAAAAATGAAGAAGCATCTGAGATAAGTGATTTATTTGTTCCTTCATCTGAAATAAATAATGAATTATTATCTAGCGATCCAAGAATAGAATCAGGTTTATAAACTGGTTGCCTTTCTCCATCTTCATCTTCAAGTGAATTTATACTTAGCTGGCTGATATTATCAATTGAAATTTTCTGTTCATCATTGTTAATTACTTTATTCTCTGTTTGAATTGATTCAATATTATTTTCTTGTTTTGAATATATGAGATTTTGAATATCATTGAATCTTTCTTTTGTGAATATTAAATGTTGATATTTATATATCACATACAAAAGACCAATTAAAAGTAATAAAATTAAAAGTCTATTTATATCTTCCATTATACATAAAAAATATAAATTTTATAATTAACTTTGTACACACTTAATTACATATTGATAAATTTTTCTAAATTTTCTGGAGTGCTCATTAAATGTTGGTCAGATAATGCCCCAACAGTTCCAAAATTACTTAAACTTTGGGCCAAATCATATCCCGATCCACATGAAGGTTCAATATCATGAGTCCCAACTGGTGAATTGTAATCTACATTACCACATGAAAAATCATTCCTTTCAAAAACCATTCGTGGTGATGTCTTATGCCAAATCATATCACCATAAACATTATTTGCTCCAGGCATTGATAGTGTATCCCAATTCATTTGTGGACCACATTTAAGACTAGAATTCATACTAAGAGGATCAATTAAGGTGGGTGATAATTTTAAATCTTTAGAATATCTGTCTTCTTTAACATAATAATTAATTGAAACTGGATCCCCGGGCTTTGAAGTAAGATCTTCAATTTGATGTGTTAGAAGGGCAGGATTCATATGTTCTTTCATTGAACTTCTATTATATAACTGGTAAATTTGTACAACACATATAACAATTATAACGAGTAATGCAAGCATGCATAATCTGTCAGAAGTAATATTTTTCATTCTTATATATTACATATACATAAAAATTATTCACAAACTATATCTTCTTCCCCAAGATCTGGAAAAACATTGCCATTTTTATTTAATTCGCAATCTATAGCCACCTCTTTCATGGCTAATTCAAATTCATTTATTAGCTTATCTTTTTGTTTAGCTAATTTAGCGATATATTGATCAATAGTCTCCATTTCGTTTTCATGAGTTGACATATAAATATATACTTTACATTGACGCTTTTCTTCAGGAAGAGCTTTATGAGAACAATAGCGAATTGCACGACCCATTACTTGTTGTAACAAAGCTCCGTTCCAATAAGGTTCTAAAATATGTACTTGTCTTACATTTTGCAAACTTAAACCTTCTTTTGATGAACTTGAAAGAAGTAATACTTTTAACTTACTCCCATTAATATTTCCAGCCTGATTATAAACCGCCTTAATTTCATCTTTCAATTTTCCAGATTCATCACCTGTCATCATTGCATATCTCTTTTTTCCTTCTCCATACTCAACATAATTTTTATAACCTTGGGCCTCTAAAACTTTAGCGAAACTCTTTAATCCTCCATATTCCAAAAAATTGCTGTATATAAAAACTGGACCAGGACAAGAATTAATCTTTTTCATAATAGTATAAAATTTAATTGAATAATTTTTTAAATTTTCCAATTCTAAATGTTTTCCGGTAAATGATTTAAATCCCTTTTCATTGATTCCCCGATTTGGAAAGGCAACATTAGATATTAATCTAGCCCCAATAAAAAAATTATTGGGAAGTTTTAAGATTTGACCTTTTCGAAAAGCACGTACTGTTCTCATTTTCTCTTGCTCTTTATTTTGACTTTCATTTTGCATAACTGTGACATAGCTTTTATATTGAAACTCCTCCATTTCACATTTAACATATTTGATTTTTGTATCAGGGAAAACGTAATACGGGGCGCCTCTGAAGAATGATACATAACCTCTAATTCGTTCTTTGAAAACATCAAGATTCTTCGCCTGATATGAATACTTACTTGTTCTTTTATTCTGCAATACTTTAATGAACTCTCTTTCAAATTCTATTCCAGTTGGTAAAGAAAAAGGAATTCTGAGAAGGTTCATTGTTAAAGCAATTTCGACAGGTTTATCAAACATAGGTGTAGCTGATAAAAGAACAACCCTTAAATCACTTGGTGCATCATATATAGCATCATATAGTACATTATAAAATGTACCACCATCAGAAATCATATTTTGAATTTCATCGATGATAAGAATTGAATTTCTTAAATTTATATCGTTGTCTTGAACTAATTCCACAAATTTATTATATGAGTAAATTTGATAATATTTATTTATTCTATCATTACTTGTCTCAATGATTTCTTTGTATTCTTTACTAGAAGGATGAAGAGTTTTTAATTTTTCTCTTTCTTTATCCGTTATATAAGCATTTTTTGCACATTGACTTCTTAATTCTCCTCTAAAATTTCCAACAAGAGAAGCCGGAACAACAACAATAATTTTCCTTTTATGTTTCCAAGCCTCACCGATTTGAACAGCTGTACATGTTTTTCCTGCACCAATTCGATGATAGATTAACACTCCTTTATATGGTGTATTAGGATTGATGAATTTACTAAGAAATTGTTGTGGTAATTGCAATTCGAACTCTTTTGGAAAACATATTTGATCAAAAGATTTCTTTTTCTTGGGTATTTTATATTTATTATATTTTTTTGTTATTTTCTTAATAAAATCTTCATCTTTAATATCTGGATATGACATTATTAAATTAATTAGATTATTTTTATCAATAAAAAAAATTACTGTGTATTATTCGTTGGTGGAAGCGGAGCTCCATTACGAGCAAAACGGGGGCCGCGAGAGGCTTGATTGCCCCCTCGACCAGAGGCGCCGTGATAAGGGGGTCTGAATGGCCGTCCGCTGCGGTTCTGTTGTGGGCTTGAACGCTCATCGACTTCTTCAACATCGAGTTGGTAAGTAAAGTTTCGACGACCTTGTGGGCGGCCACGATAATACGATGGCGGATCGTGAGGCCCACTTCTTGCTGTGCGATGTGGAATTCTCTCACGATTAATCTGACGAAGAAGTTTCTCGCAGCCACCAGAAACAACCGGATTCTTTTGGAGTTCTCCGCGACAGATAAGAACTTGCAATAGTTGGTCAATCGAAAGATTTTTTACTTCTTGCGTTTCATATTGCGATACAGTTGCGCGATCAAAATCAACCACACTCTTACTTGTGGTTTGAGATGATGGGCTTGATGGCGAGGCCGCTTCATCAACTGAAACAAGTTTTGATTCTTGGGTCCAATCAGTTACCGTCTGTGAAGTGGTCTCAGTAGTTGATTGAGTAGTTGATTGAGTGGGTTGAGTTGACTGTTGAGGTGTTGACTCTTCATCCGAAGCTGTTGCTGTGGATGGAGACTTTCCTTTGCCGCTGCGTGTTCCTTTCTTAGTAGACATCCTGATGTTGTTTAATAGCGTGATATTCTTATATATGGTAGCATAGTTTCTATTCATATTATAATTCAATTTTTTATTATTGATTTATAGTTAAAAATAGTATAAAATAAAATCTATAATAAATTAACAATGAAAATTACATTATTAATAAATTCAATTAATGAGCTTAATTCTATTAATGACTGCCAAACTAAGTCAGAATTCTTAGCCTTTATGATTAAACAATATAATGAAAATATTACAATAGAAAAATGCATTCCTTCTTTAGAAATGAAATCAACTTTTAAAAACCCATATTTAAATAATATTAAATCAACTGACCATATTATATATATTGATGATACTGGTCTTTCAAATGCAAATCAATCATTCATTGAATATTTAAAAACAAAATCTACATCACTTTCCACATTATGTTCGCAAATAAAATTTTATAATCAAGAAGATTATTTATTTACTTATGATTACCTGCCACTTTATTCTAACTTTTATAAAATTAAATCCCTAGTTGATCCTTCAGTTTATATGCCTAATAAAGATCAATCATCAATTTATATTCTTTTAGACAAATTTCCAGAAAGTATGTCATTCCCAGAAAACTGTAAAATTGGTATCATATCACATGAGAAAATTAAATTTATTTATCCCCAAAAAGAAACAATCAAATTTAAAGCATATGTTGATTATATTCATGAAATCTCTAAAGCAAATGCATTTGTTATATTTAATTCAATTGATGATGTTTACTTTTTATATGAATTAGCAATGTGTAATACTATACCAATAATAAAATATAGATCATTATCACAAAAAATAATAAAAAAATTAAAATTAACTTTATTTGACACACAAATTAATTGGGATATTTTGAACAATCCATATAATGTACGAGATTATCTTATACAACATAATTATACATTAAAAAATACAATGAAAACAATTATGAATAACATCAAGCCTATGAGATCTTTATCACAACAAAATAATTCATTTCAAACTGTCGGTTATTGTTTAAATATCAAAAACAAAATCAAACCCACTATTATTGAATTCAAATAATAGTGATGATTAAAAAAAATTATTGATGACTTCAATTTTGCTTCCATCTAATTTAGTAAAATATTCACTGTCATTATTATTTACACTAATTTCATTAATAAACATATCATCTGACTGATCAAATATCGGATCGTCAACTGTTACACTATCTCGAATAGAACTGACATCAAATCTATTTATTTTTTGACCTAATTGTGATATCGATGGATATTTATTTGTATCTAATATTTCGAATGCTAAATTATTAATTGTTGGATTCTTTTCATCTTCAAACATATCCTTTATTTCTATCGTTAATGTACTTTTTTTTTGAGTATATTTCAATAATGTTCTCAATAAATCTTGAATAGTATATATATTAATAAAATCAAATAAGCCAAATACAATATATAATATAGTGGAATTAAATATAACATGAAATGTATTAAAATCAGATGGAAAAGTTGTTGAAAGTATTATTCCAAATAGAATTTGTTTTTTGGTCTCTATACCCATTAATATATTAGCCAATAAATTCAATCCAATGAGGATATATGATTGTATATTAATTAACTTCAGCAAAAATATATATCCATTGATAATTAGAAAAGATATTGTTGTATCTTTATTATTTCTTATAACCTCTTCAATCATTTCTTTGATATTTTTAGCAAGCACCTTTAAAATAATATATGAAATACTATTGAATAATATTTTTGGACCAAACTGATTTATAAAACTAACCAAAAAATAATTTTCATTAAAATATCCTAGTGTACATGATATTAAAATCATTAATAATTCACCCCATAATACACCATCAGTCGAATTTCTAATATATCTTTTATATAAAAAGAAACATAATGCTAATACTGGTGAAACAAAAATATTTGATATTAATGATGTCATTGTCCAAATTGAAAACATCTTAACAAGAGTGAAATTAAAATCATTGATAAATTTTCCAAAAAAATCTACTTTATCAGTGTTCATTTGATATAAATATATCATTGCCTTGTATGTATTAACTTTTGTTAATTCATTCCATTTTTTATTTTCAATAATATCAGAAACCAATGCTTTTGCACTTGCATGATTATAACTTGTTATCATTTCACCAGTTTTATAATTATAAATATATTTAATTATTCCATAATACATTGATGGTGCACAGCTTTTAACATAAGATAATCCAAATATTACAGCAAGACTTTTCAACACTGTAAAAAAATAACTAACTGTTTCTCTGTAATCATTCAATATTTCCATAATCTCAGTATATTTGACATTAACATCATCTTTATTAAGATAAACTTTAGCACAAAATTTTATTATTGATGTCAGAATTTTTGCTAATATAATTTTAATTAAATGTTCTTTTTTATTACTTATTATTTTAAACAGTCTACTTTGTAATATTTGATTGAGAATGCATGGTACAATTGTAAACAATCCAATATAATAATAAATAAATGATTCATTAATCCAAAAAAAGTAGAATGCAGTCTTATATAATAAATGGATCATCAAATAATAAATATATCTATCGAATGATGTCGCAATATATAATGAATTTTCTTCTGCAATTATTTGACTTTCAGTTAAACTATTATCTATAAATCTATTCATAAAATGTAATGCATTAAATAAACTATCAAGTGTCATCATTTTAAATAAAAAATTATAATTTGTCCAATATATTGTTCCTGCAAATGCTGCAATTGCAAAGTGAACGATTTCTATAAACATTATAGTTCTACTTAATTATAATTAAGATAAATTTTATGTGAATTTTTTACTTTTTTATGACTACAAATTTACTGCAAATACCAAAATGATCAGACGGTTCAATTATTTTTCCGTTTCCTTTTAACAATGAAAATTCTTCTAATAATAAATTATCACCCTTGTACATAATTCTATCAATTCTTGATTTATATTTAACATTTGGAAATCTATTTTGAAGATAAACATTATATTCACTATCATATGTATATTCACATAAAATTGATGATCCTTTTTCTTTCCATGAATCTAACCAACAATTATCATCGAAATATTCATTGAATTTATGTTCTTCATGACGCAAAACATTTGTATCTGCACACAATAATACATTTCTGAAACATTCATATAATTGTTCTAAAATTCTACTTGTTATTTCAAATTGCTCTATCTTTGTATGGTTAATATCTTTCTTTTTAAAAAGACTTTCAAAATGTGTTGTTGTTACAACTAATTCGATTTTATCAATTGAAATACCGTCTTCTGTTTTTTCATGATATGGATAATCTATTTTTGTAATTAATAAACTCCTTCCCATAGTACTATTTTCAAAGCGATGTTCTAAACATTTAGTTATTGGATATTTAGAGAAAATTGCACAATCATATCCCTTGGATATTTTTTTTGGAAAATGATATCTGTAATTATTAAGAATATTAATTAAAAAGGCATAAACATTTGGACGGACTTCTTGAAAACAAATAACATCTGGATTAGTATTATCGATTATATGAATAAGAGATGATGTTCTTTCGGCTGTTAAACTATCATCGAACCATATATTATAACTTATTACTGTAAATATGTTGTTCATATAAAATGTTACTTTATCATGGTAATAAATAATATTATGATGATAAATCAAATTTTCTTTTCTGTTAGTTTAGGTGGATCATACATTACATGTCGCCAAGCCATTTCTGCATCATAGTCTTCTGGAATGGCAAAATGGCCATATTCTTTCAACTCAAATTCAACATCATTGTTACAAAACTCTCTTTTTGGGTCACACATTGAATGTAACCAACTCATTACTGCCAATTCAGAATCTTCATCATTAATGAGATTCTGATTCTTAATACATTCTGTTTTGTAATATCTTGCTACAAATGGTCGAAAAACTCGCCTCATCGATTTGTGTTTTATATATATCTTAGATATATAATACATCAATACATTCATAAATCAATTTTTTCTATTAAACAATAACACTATTAACTTTTCCTTTGACAGTAACTGTTCCTAAAATTTTAGTTCGACTTACATTTTTAATTGATGTATAGTTAACTGTTATTTTATTGATATTTTTGTATTTTGTATGATTCTTGACTAAATTGGCACAATAGAAAATCATTTGTTTAGTAATTGGATATTCAATTGATGATTCAATTATAACATGACAAGAAGATAAACTAGAAATATGAAACCATATATCAGTCTCTTTGGATGATTTAACTAAACTATCATTATCTTTAGCATTTTCACCTATTTTGATTTTATTATTTGGAAATGTTGTGTCTTCTATAACCATAATTATTTTCTTATATAAATATAAGAAAATAATGCAAGCAAATTTACTTGAAAACATCAATGTTGATGAATTATTGATAAAAGAAAGAAATGAAGAAATAAAAAGTTTAGAAGAAGAATTAATTAATTTACGGGATTCGATGAAAATTTTAGCCAGTATGATTGATGATCAAGGAGAAATAATTGATATTGTTGAAAAAAAAATTGAAGAAACTGCAATTACAACAGAGGAAACAGTTAAAATTATTGAAAAAATTCCTAATAAAAAAGATATTATAATTAGAAATGTTAAAATTGTTTCTGGTGTTATAATTGGTGGAGCCATTTTAGGTGGCATTGGATCTATTTTTGGTATCATACCAGCTGTAATTTGTGCAGGAATTGGCAGTAGTAGTGGTGCAATCGTTGGATATACAACAAGTTTTTTAAAGATTTAAGTCCTTTGAATATGGTTTATCAACAAGACCAGCCTCAATGCATTGATCAACCTTCCACCAAAGATCATGAGAAAGATATTTTTCAAGTTCCTCTCGGCTCAATGATGTATATTCTAGATACAAATTATAAATATCATTCATCCATGTTTCACAATTCTCAAAATCATCCCGTATTTCCCAAAATTTACCAATCGCACCACTAGATAATTGATGTATTAACATATATGAATTTGGTGTCATGTATCTTTTTTTACCTACAATACTCATAAGAGTTGCGGCACTCGCTGCATATCCATCCACAATTGTGTAAATAGGAATTTCTGATCTTCTAATAGCATCAACGGCTCTAAATCCAGCCAATAGATCTCCACCATAGCTTGTAATATGTAAATACAATGGATTAGGTTTTGCTGATTTAATCATTTTGTGTGATGAAACTTTCTTATATTTTCTAATTTTTGATTCAATAATTTTAATTAATTTTTCAACTGAATTTTGTGTAACTTCAGTTTTAAAGAAGATTCTGTTATCCTTGCATGAAACATCATGATCAAAATAAAATTCATCTTCATCACCAACATCACTATCTTCATCACTATCTTCACTATTGTTCTCTGGTTTAATATTTTTTAGTAATTCTTCGAGACGACGTCTTTTATGAATGTTTCTTTTACGGTATTTACTAAATAATCCATAGTCATGATTTTTGTATAGATAGTTTATGCTCATAGTTAATATTATTTTGAATAGATTATCCTTTATGTGTTTTTTTAATAATTAAAGTAATAATCCAAAAATATCTTTATTTTTAATATAACATTCAATATGTTTATCCATTGAATGATATCTAATATCATTTGTGAAATCAATTTGTCTATTTGTAATAAATAAGACATGACCATTACAACAATTAAATCCACCAACTTCTTCACCTTTTTCAAACCACATATTTTCATAAGGGATTTTGATTCTTGTATTTTTAACTTGAATTTTTAATAATTTATTGTTTGATAATGCAATATCGTTTCCAATTAAAACAAGATAGAAAATTAATTTTATTTTAGGTTGAACATCAACTAATTCTGGAAAATTTCGCGACATGTTTACATTATGTCCATAAAGAACAGATATATATTCTCTTTCACTAACACTTGGCGGCATAAAATATGTGTTTTCGAACTTTAATGACACATAGTTATTTGTTGAAATAATTTCTGTTAAATAACCAAAATAAGGCATGCTAACTCTCTGATAATCTCCTGGAGTTAATCTTGTTAACATTCCACTACCAGAATTTAATGAAAATGATACACCAATTATCTCGTTTAATAGATAATCTTGATCCATAATTTTTAATTTTGAATCTTTATTGATATTAAAGGATGTAACGCGACCATCTGATGGAGCATTAATTAAATTATTAAAATAATATTGTGAGACTAATGGTCTAAATTTTGGATTAATTTGTCTAAGAAATAATTCTCTGAAAGTAAGAAAATTTGTTTTATTATATTTATTAATATCAATATTATAATGTTTCATTAATGTGATATAATCTTCAGTTTTATTACTTTGACATAAATTATTTATTGTTAATTCAGGCTGCTCTTTAATTATAGTATTATGATATCTATTAAATAATAATTTATCTGAATTTTTTAGAGGGATTAATGAATGATCAATTAAAATTCCAGTTTTAACTCTGCTTTTCGTTAAAAATAAAATACATTTTTCATTTTCAGATTCAACCGTTTCATAATTATAAAACTGTTCATTCATAAAACTTGAATCGTCAATGTATTTACTATTTCTAAAATTATTTAGAACTTTAGATGGTTGATGCATTTTAATTTGAACATTTTCATTATAATCATAATTAATTAATTCTACTTTTCCTGAAAAAAGTAATTTAATTATACTATTATTAACATTATGTTCGAATAACATGACATCTTGTGTTGGATAATCAATATGATTTGTTGTTTCAATACTTTTATTAATATTAATTGCTCGTAGTTGTTGATTTATGTTATCAAGTTTTGATAATTCTATTTTATGAATTGAGTAGAGACTAACATAAACTAAATAATATTTATTGTTATTATTGTCAAATTTATATGTACTCATTGGTGAAATATAGTTAATATTTATAAAATTCATTATATATATTAATCTATAGAAAAAAATTACCCTTTGCTACTGTTTTGAATTAATTTTTGGAAATCGGCGTCCATCAGTTTTAACATTGAATTTATAGATCTCATATATCCATCAACAAGAGCTGTTTTTTCTAATACCGGCATATCATTATCATCATAAACAGAAAAAACACTATCATACAAATCACAAATTCTCTTTAGTTTCTTGTGGTCCCAAAAATTCTTTAATTTATCATAATCTAATAAATTAGAATACTCTTGTTCTTTCTTTGTAATATATTTTGGTAATTTTCTATTATTGAATTTTTCATCAACCGCGTCTTCTAAAATATTAATATAAAACTGAACAGCTAAAATAACATTGCCATATTCATATGTTTCTTGTAATTTTCTTAATGCATTACATGCATATTTAACTAGCCTTTTTATTTCTTCACTTTCTGAAATAGCAACCCAGTTCTCATGATCTTGTTCGTAATTATTTTTTGGTGATTCACCAGACGATAAATTATCATAATCCGGATTATGATCATTATTTTTATTACTTAAATACCATTTTATAATTCTCATAATTGCATAAAATAATTCACTTACATTTTCTTTACTATCACCATTAATCATTCTAATAATGGATTGGTAATTATCAGGTTTATGTAATGATAATATGTGATCATGAATACTTATTTTAGTATTTATCTCACAAAAATTTAAAGCAACAATTTTACATAATGTTCCCAAAGGATCTAATAGTTGTTTCTTTAGACTCATCTATATTATAATTTGATATTATTTTAATTTTATGTATGTTTATGCAACAAGTCTATAAATGACAAATAATACCAATAGAACTAATAAAATATTTAAAAGCATAAATACTGTATTACCGCCAAATCCTTCAGATTTTTTGGTTTCATGTGATTGTTCCGTTTTCGTTACAGACAATGATTTAACTTTTCCTTGCCATTCAACGGGCAAACATTTGTCACCATCTGCATTTGTAACAGTCAATGGACTTTTATTAGAATCAATATTAAATAATGTAACTTGAACATTTTTACCTGGTCGAACACCAACTACTGGGCCTATTTTTTTTACATCATTTTCAACATAAGATCCTAGTTTTAAAGAAACATGTTTAACACTAATATTAGATCCACCAATACATTCAGTGTAAATTAAAGCTTCATCTGGTTCAACAATAGGCAAAACATTTACACCGACAACTTTACCCATAGTTGCATTAACTGGAGCAGCAAGAGTTGTAACAATATTATTAAGAAAACTCATTTTATTATATTATAATACAACAAAATAATTGAAATTAAATTACAATATTTAAAATTATTATTATTATTTATAGTATTATCATGTCTTCCAAAATTAATAATGAATTAAAAAAAAATATATCAGCAATTATTACTGATCCATACACTTTTGCAAATAATATTACAGTTGATGAATTAGTAGAATTACTTAAACAACTTTCTCATTATTATTATAATACAGCTGAATCATTAGTTCCTGATTCAGTTTATGATATATTGAGAGATGCTCTTGAAGAAAGAGATCCATCGAATAAATTTTTACAAGTTGTTGGAGTACCAATTAGTAAGGATAAAGTGGATCTGCCATATCCAATGGCAAGCTTAAATAAAATTAAACCAGACACTAAAGTATTAGATTCGTGGCTAAAAGAATATCATGGCCCATATGTCTTAAGTGATAAATTAGATGGTGTGTCTGGATTATTATATAAGCAGAATAATAAATTTAAATTATTTACAAGAGGTGACGCAACGACTGGACAAGATATTACACATTTAATACCATATTTACTTAATGGAAAATATCAACCAGGAAAAATACCAAATAATTCTGCAATCCGCGGTGAAATTATCATGAGTAAAGAAAACTTTAAAAAAATAAAAGACCAATATAAAAATGCCAGAAATACGATTGCTGGATTAGTTAATTCAAAAAATTATTCTGTTGAAATTGCAAAATTAACAGAATTTATTGGATATTCAGTTGTCTATCCAAAATTAAAACAAGAAGAACAAATGAAAACTCTTGAAGAATGGGGATTCCCAACAGTCACCTATAAAGTTTCCAAAAATCTTACATACGACGGATTAAGTAAATATTTACAAGATAGAAGGACAAATTCAAAATATGAAGTTGATGGAATTGTTGTTATAGATAGTTCAAAAACATATGATGTCAAGGATGTTAATCCAACATATGGTTTTGCATTTAAAATGGTTCTCACTGACCAAGTTGCTGAAGTTACAGTCAATGATATTGAATGGAATGTCACAAGACTTGGATACATAAAACCAATTGTTAATATTGTACCTGTCGAATTAGTTGGTGTGACAATTAAAAATGCAACTGCTCATAATGCAAAATTTGTTGTTGATAATAAATTAGGACCTGGAGCTGTTATTAAAATTGTTAGAAGTGGAGACGTTATTCCTTATATTTTAGAAGTTATTAAACCGGCAATTAATGGTAAAGCAAAGATGCCTAATATACCTTATAAATGGAACAACACTGGTGTAGATTTAATTGTACAAGATATTCATGGATCATCTAAAAATACAATTATTACTAAACAAATTGCTCACTTTTTTAAAGTACTTGGTGTTAAATATATTAGTGAAGGAATTATTGCAAAATTAGTTGATGCTGGATATACATCCATTATAGATGTTATCACTGCTGACGCAAATAAATTAGCCGAAATTGATGGTATTGGTGAAAAATTAGTAAATAAAATATATGAAAATATGAGAAATGCATTTGAAACATCTGATCTTCAAACTATAATGGCCGCTAGCGCCATTTTTGGAAGAGGATTTGGAGTTAGAAAATTAAAATTAATTGTTGATACATATCCGAATATTATGAATGATAAATGGGGTACTAAATTAATTAAAGATAATGTTCTTAAAATTCAGGGATTTGATGATATCACAGCATCGCAATTTTCTGATAATTTTAATAAATTCAAAAAATTTTTTGATGAATTATCTGAAATTACGACAATTAATATTGCTCATTTAAAGAAGCCACCAAAACAAATTATTAAGAAAGGAACATTATTTACGGATCAAAAAGTTGTTTTCACTGGATTCAGAAATAAAGAATTCGAAGAATTTATTATTAATAATGGTGGATCAGTAACAACATCAGTTTCAAAAAATACAAATTTACTAGTCTATTCTGATCAAACAAGTAGCAAATACATTAAAGCTGTCGAATTGAAAATTACAGTTATGACAATTGATGAATTCAAAAAAAAGTATAAATTATAATTTTTTTTATTATCTAATTTTATGAATGTGTTATTCAAAAAATTTGTCATTAGCATCATTATCTTTTGGAATTTTTAATAGTATAATTTTAATGTATTTTGGAAATAAACAAAGTGCTGAAACAAATAGAGTAATCGGATATTTATTCATATTTGTTGCTCTAATGCAATTGGTTGAATATTTCTTATGGATAGATATCAACTGTGATAAAGGATATAATAAAATAGGATCTTTAGTTGGACCAATTTTAAATCATCTTCAACCAGTCATCATGTTGGCATTAGCAACATTATTTTTAAAATCAGCTGATATAATTCCTATGAATGTCATTATAATTGTCAATACGTTATATTTATTTTATGTATTTCAGCAATATTATATATATGTGAATAATCCATCAAATTTATGTGTTAAAACAAATGACTGTAATCATTTAGATTGGACATGGAAAAAAGATTTTAACTATTCTTTATATTTTATGATAACATTAATTAATATTGCAAATTTCTATACAAATACAAACTTGATGGTATCAATGGGTTTATCTTATTTATTGTTAATTATAAGCATTCTAAACTTTAATAAAAATATTGGAGAATTTTGGTGTTTAATGGTTACCGGTATTCCACTTGTTAACTTGTTAATGCAAAATGTATTGAATATTAATAATTAAAATTATATGTACATTCTCACAACACTTTCTGATATTGTATTTTCTGTCTTATATTTTCTATGTTCAATAAATTTATTTAATCCTTCTTCTATATCACCAACAGTTAATACTTTTTTATGGATTTGATCAAGAAAAACAACTCTCCTACCATGAACAACTTTACAATTAAGTAAAAAACTCTCAATGTCTCCGCCATAGTGTGGAAAATATTTTATATTAGATTCAAAAAATTTAACAACTTTTAATCTTGATTTTTCTTTTGTCTCTTTTTCAGAAGAAATATCGTTTTCATGAAATTCAAATTCCGTTTTCCATCCATCATTCTTAACTTTCAATAAAAAAATTTCTAATAATTCAGGAGCTGTATATCCAGTAATGTCATATCGAAATGTAAATCTTCTTTTTAATCCCTCATTCATTGAAAAAAAACTTTTATCTAATGCATCTGCATATCCAGCAATGATAACAAGAAAATCTCTTCTTTCTGACATATTTTGGTTTAATGTATCAATGCATTCTTTAGAAAAACTGTCTCTACCTTCAGGATGACCTAATGCATATGCCTCATCAATGAACATTACACCACCCTTACAACTATCAATAAATTTTTGAGTTTTATCCGCCGTATGACCTAAATATTTTCCAACTAAATCAGACCGGGTCGCAATATTCATATGACCACTTGATAATACTCCCATGGCCTTATAAACTTGACCTAAAATTTTACCTAGTTCAGTTTTTCCAACACCAGGTGGACCAGTTATTACAGTATGAAGCATATCATTATTCAAATTCTTTGTGCATGGAAGATTACATACACAATCCATACATTCATTGCATTTTTCTTTTTGATTAAAGTTTTGTAAAAAAAATATGATTTGATTAACCATACTTTCTTTAACATTTGTCATACCAACCATATTTTTTAATTTTGTAAGTGGTTCAACTAAATTACACATAAGTCTTAAATTTAATCCAAAATATGTTCTATTCATTTTGCAATGATATGTTTTCCCTAATTGTATTAAATCAAGTATATTATTCAACTGTTTGGGTGGATAAATTAATTGTTTATACTGGTTTTTTTCATATTCTTTATGATCACAAAGTGGGTTGTTGCATACCGTTTCTTGATCTGATTCATCATCATCACCATCATAATCATCATCAGAATCATTTGAATCCATTAACATATTTAATAATTCCTTATCATTTTTAAATTTTTTGTTATTTGAATTATTAGTTGGTTTATCTGATGTATTTTTATTTACATCTTGTTCAGTTCTCTTTCGTGTTGATCTTCTTACCGGTTTTTTATGATCTGATGGCCCATGTAATTCTAATTTGACTTCTAATTCCATATAATATCAGTTAACAAATATTTTCTTAAATGGTTTCAAGTAATACTCATTATAATTATATATATCACCACATATGTACTAATAGTAACAATTATAATATTTGTATAATATTTAACAATTATGTTAATATATTGTACATTTTTATGTATACTTATTGTAAAAGTATACTAATTTACTATTTCTTATTATACACCACGCATCTGCAAGCAAAATTGTATCATAATATAAAAAATTATTATTTTAATTAAGTATTATTAAATAATTTTGTTGATAAATGCGTTGACTTATATATTATTCTGTGTAATCATGTAATAAATCAATTTGACTAGCCATAAAATAATAAATAATTATTCTATATGCAATATAATTAAACAGTAATTCCATTTAATATTTTGTTATACTAATCAAATAATGATAATCATTTTATTAGCCATCAAAAGAAATGTAGCTGAAAAGTAATAAAATAAATTGATTTAATATAATGATTTTTGAATTAAAATTAAATAGGTTCTTATAATACTTTTTTAGCATACATTTATTGATTTTAATTGGCAATAATTATATTGCTGGAACTAAAAAAGAAGCAATATTAACATCACAATTTATTTTCCTTGCGTCATAAGTATCATCCTCATCATCTTCATCTTCATCTTCATCCCCATCATCATCTTCATCATTATCTGTGTATTCATCTTCATCATTACTATCATTTTCAACAATCGCCCAATTATTTTTTTGTATATTTGATAAAAGTGACAAAGATATTTCTGTTAGTTTATTCACTAAGGTATCGCCTTCTAAATCTTCAGAAGTTTTATCATCTTCACTTATATTATTATATCCATCACTATCAGTATCAATAGATAATCTAATAACTGGTGTTGACTGATATTGTAAAACTGGTGTTGATGGTGTAGGTTCATATTTAATTTCTTGTAATATTTTTTCAATTTCTGAATTATCACATCCATTTTTTAACCTTTTATATGTCGGAAGTAATAATTTAAGATAATTAAGAGCTTTTTTTTCTTTCTCAGTAAATTCTTTACATTTAGTTTTAAATTTATAATTTAGAATTGTCAGTTCTAAATAAAATTCATCGAAACTTTTTACGAATTCTTCTTCCATACTTTGTATGTTTAGTTATATTACTATCAATAAATGATGTGGTAATAAATTTATGATTATTTTTCAATTTTTCGTTCGTTATTGAACTTTCTACGGGTATAATTCGAGACAAAAATCTATTTGATTTTTTCAAATTTAAATATTCTTCGTAGAATTTTTCTTGGCTTTTTTCAATACATTCGTTATTTAATACTCGCATAAAATTAATTTTGTGATAATAAATTAATTACTTTATATCAATAAATCAATTTTTTATTTCTTTGGAGTCTTTTTTACAGTTGGCTTTTTAGCTCCCTTTGTTGGTGTTTCAGAATCTTCAGCTGGTCCAACTGGAGCTTTCTTAGGATTTTTTGCTGGTGCTTTCTTTGCAGGCTTTTTAACAGGTTTTTGAGATGTCTCATCATCATCATTGTTATCACCGTTGTTATTATTTTCATCTTCGTTCTTCTCTTCGTTCTTCTCTTCATTCTTCTCTTCATTTTCATCTTCATCTTCAACAACTACTGGTTTTGGATCCGGACTTTTCTTTCCTGGGCTTTTTTTAACTGGAGCTTTTTTAACTGCTGTTTTTTTACTTGATGTTTTAACTTCTTCATCATCTTTCTTTGATTTTGGTTTTGAAACAATCATTTCTTCATTGGATGAATCTTCTGATTCATTATGATTTTCAGAATCATCATCATTATTATTTAAAGTATACTTACTTCCTTCATCTGTACCTTTAAATTTTTTATGAATAACTTTCATTAATTCAATTATATGTTGCCTTTTTTCATCTAATGCACTCATACTATTTGAATAATCCAAAAAAATATCATTCAATTTTCCAAAAACCGTGTCATAATTATCATTGTCTTCAACGTATTTTACGATTTCAGGTTCTGTCATAGTTTGAAAATTTAAAGTCTCATCACTCTGACTAGAATCTTGTTTTGGTTGTTGAACTGATTTTTTCGTTTTTGAGCTCATTTTGTTTGGTTTATAAATGCGAATATTGTTATAAATATGGGATAATATTCATTAGTTTTATTATTCAATTTTTCAACATATACTCAGAATTAAAGAAATACGATAATTTTTTTCTATAGAATAAGTATATAATACATGCTGAATTTAACACTCAATCATATACTTAAATATCTATCTGTTGCAGTCATTGTGGCAATAATTTTAAATGTTGCGCCAGGCGAAAAACTTGAACCCACACATGTTGCTGGAATTGCAGTAAGTGCAGCCATATTTACTTTTCTTTTAGATTTAATTGGTAATTATTTTGGAATGGAATTAATGTCAAATGTTCAACCATATGATCCATACAATATATATAATATTGCTGGAAGAGAACTAGAGACAAATGAAGCAATGGATCCTAGAAGATATCAATATATTGATAGACAAATGGATGAAGATGCATACAAAAATGAAACAGGCCTTCCTGGATATTATTTAGTTAATAATGGCGAATACAATGATGGAAACGTTCCATATGATACATCATCCGAACTAATTAATGTTAGTAGAAAACTTAATCTAGATAAAGAAAGTTATAATTCAGCTATGGCACCATGCAATGTTTTTACTCCAGAAGTAGGTAAAGATAGACCATATCCAAATGTTGAACCTATTCAAAGTCTAAATATGTGAAATCATAAATACACATTCAATAGGAAAATATGTTGATAAATTATCATGACTTTCTAATACATAATAATCGAAAAAGTGAAGCTTATATCTTTTAAATATTCTATTTTTTAGTACATCGACATTTTTATTTTTCATAATAATGTCTAAATTTTCTGATCCTTCTTCATAAAAATCTTCTGTCATATGGAAAAAAATATAATTTAATCTTTCTTTTGAAATAGTTGTAAAGCCATGATTTTTCTCGTTTATTATTCTATAAATATCTATCAAATGACATTTTGAAATTAATCTATCATATTCATCATTAATTTCATTGTTTTGATTTATTTCAGAAATATTAAATGTGCCAGATATCATTGTTATTCCTGACTTTGTATATTGTTTGTAAGCTTCTTCTTGTAAAGATTTATTGTTTAGTTTTATAACTTTCAATATACAGTCTAACTCTGTATTTCTAACATCAGAATTAATTAATTGTGCAGCTTGTATGTCTTGACTTAAATTAATATTGAAGACAGATAATATAGTATTATTAATTAATATATTTGCACCAACAAGAATCTGAATTCCAAGTATGTCATCAATATCTGTTTCATCATCCAATTCAGTATAGATTGTACTAACTATAGGATATTTACTAATAATAACATTATGAATAATTTTCTTTTTCTTTTCATTAATTGATAGTTCAAACGAATCAAATGATTTTTCTATCATATGAATAGATGATGTTGGCGAATGGTTTTCATTCTTATGAATTGATGGATTGATATTATTAAATGGCGGAGAAAAATAATATTTTACTCTTTCTGTCAGACAATATTTTTTAAATTCCTCTATAAAAACATGTAATGATGTATTATCATTTATTTCTTGTAGATTTAATATATCTATAGACTTATTATTAAAATTGCTAATAATATATGAAATTATCTCTTTTATTTTCCTATCAAGATTAACAGAATTATTAAGACTTATGTTGTATGATGATATTTTAACCATTGTGTAATCTTTTGGAATTTTTATCTTTGAATAATCATCAATTTTAATTTTAGTCTTCTTATTTTTAGATAATCTAAAACACATATAAAATATGCCAATAAAATATATTTTTTCTTGGTTGATATTATATAAAGTGGAGCTCGCTTGTGATATACCTAAGCAATCAAAAAAAATCATAATCGAAAATAAAATAAAAGATAAATTTACAAAATTAAATTTACAATCGATCTCAAGTCTTAATAATTTTCTTAATAATATCAAAAAAGATAAATATATCAAAACAACAAATCTTTTGCTCAGCCAATATTTCCAAGATGTTCAGAGAGATATGTCTGAAGCTATCTTAATGGCTTATTGTATATCATTGTTCTCAAATGAACTTTTTAATACATATAAATCTCGCTTTGAACAAAAATTAATATTAGCAGCAAATAAAACCGTACTTGAAATCAATAAATTACTAATCAATTCTGATTCACCATCTGAATTATATCATGTAATAGATCACTACATATCATTATATAAAGTATGGAAATCTCAAGATTCAATTGACAAATTATCAAAAGTGTTTGAAGAAATTCAAAATAATATTAAAGTAATGAATATACAAAAAAATAAAGGAATTAAAATAAATATTTCAAAGAGTAAAGAACTTTTTGATAAATTATTCATTCAAAACCCGAAATACGCAATAAGAATTTTATTACACAATTACAAAATATTTAATAATTTCAATGATCTTGAAGAATATTTTTGGGACTGCGTTCAAACTGTATTTTTAAAATATTTTGATACAATATTTATTACATTAATTTCTGAATTAAAGATTCTGGTTATACCTCTTTTAATGAATCCTTATGACAGGAAAAATATTTATTATACCATTGATACAGAAGAACTAATACAAAAAATAAGTAATTCATGTTTAACACATAATGATATATCATATATAATCAATGAATTTAACAATAATATAAAAAAAATTAATTCTAATTTTATTTTCGATTCTATAGTTGTAGACAAGTTTGACATCATCAAATCATTCAAATTATTTTATCATGAGACACTAAAATAAAAAGCCAATGTTATTAAAATTAATAATATTGGCTATAAAGTATATATAGTGATACGCTGGTTTCATACGCCGGAGAACAACGTGCAAGTCGTTGTATAGCCTATATTTTTATTTTTATATTATATTATTTTCTCTAATATAATATTATAATGGAGTCAACAACTGAAATAAATCAAAACCAAAAACCATGTAATTGTCAATGTCCTTGTCTTGCATGTCAAATGTCGGAATGTCATAGATGTGATGGCGGTAAATGCGGATGTCGATTCCACCATTGGAGACATGGTCGTGGATGTGGTCGATGCCCATTCTGCCATGCTGGTCGCCATCAGCAATGCCCATATGCTAAACAAGTTCTCGAAGGATATGATAGCCCTTCATTTCTAACATTTAATCGTGTTATGCTTATTCTTATTCTTATTTTGGTCATATATATTGCATTTGATCACTATAAAAAATGATATAAAGATTTTCCCAGTATAATAAAATACTCTGACCAGTCCTCACATTGTACTCCCCGAGCCGTACGTACGATTGAGTAATTTTATTAATTTATAATATTACTCTTAATTAAACAAACATATTTCTATATGATAAATTTTCTTCTTCTTTCTTTTTATTTTGTATAAATCTATCAAATCCGGTTTCGATATCATATTTATTAAATTTTCTTTTATTTTTAGGATGCCTTCCAAAGACTCTTCTTGAGTGAACAAATTTGCAATTTAATAAAAAGTTGTCAATATCACCACCATAAAAGGGAAAATTTTCTTTATTTTTATTGAAAAAATCACTCAACTCTTTGTTAGCATATTCTGAGTCATTAAGTTTCCATTTAATATCACTTATTTTTTTGAGAAATATATTTTTCAATTCTTCAGAAGTATATCCATTTATTCTAAATTTGAATGGAAATCTTCTTTTAAGACCAGGATTATATGAAAAGAAACATCTATCCAACTCGTCGGGATATCCTGCAATAATGCAAATAAATTTCTTTTTATTCTCAGATAAATTCTGATTAATAACATCAATACACTCTTTAGAAAAACTATCTTTTTTATCTTCATTTCCCAAAGAATATGCCTCATCAATGAATAATACACCACCATCTGCCTCATCAATTACTTTTTGAGTTTTAGGGGCTGTATGACCAAGATATTCACCAACAAGATCAGACCGTTTAACTATTTTAAATTTACTACTTGGAATCACACCAAGACCAGCATAAACTTCAGCAAGAATCTTTCCAAGTTGGGTTTTTCCAACACCAGGAGGACCTTCTATTACTGTATGAAGCATATTATTGTTTTTCTTTTCAAAATTCTGAAGATAATACAATATCATATCTATAATAGCATTTTTTACATTATCTAGACCAATCATTGTTTTTAATTTTGTTAGTGGTTTAATTAATTTATACAATACTTTTAAATTAATACTATATTTTTTCCCATTAATAACGCAATCCTTGTTTAAATCTTCATCTTGTGTTGTTTTAACATCGGGTTTAATAATTTCTTTATCATTCTTTAAAGATCTTACGCTACCATCTCTCATTAATACCTTATCAAAATTAAATTTTGAAGGATTATTTTTTTGTTTTACAAAAGTACGCTCTGCTTTCTCATTTTCATTTGTTTCTTTTTCTTGTTTCTCTTGTTTCTCTTGATTCTCTTGTTTCTCTTGTTTCTCTTGTTTCTCTTGTTTCTCTTGTTTCTCTTGTTTCTCTTGTTTCTCTTGTTTCTCTTGTTTTATAATATCATCATATTTATGACCAAGATTGATAAGATCATCAATTGTTTTTATTTCAATATTTAGTTCTTCAAATTCTTCGTCACTATCGTGATCGCTGATTTCAAGTTCTTCTGTTGCTTCAATATTAGTTATTTCATTGTTATTCTCTTGTTTTTTAGAATTTGTAAAAATATTCAATAATGATCCTAAAAGGCCAAAGGGATTATTTGACTCTGGACCCTTGGCTGAATTTGTTTGATTATTAAACGGACCACTTCCAAAATCATCAAATTGAATAATGAATGTTGGTTCAGAATTTATATCGCCATTTAAAATAGTTTTAGCGGTTGATGTATCTTTTTTTGTATTAGCATTCTCGGTTGGAGGGACTAATGGTGGGACAAAAGGATTTGCTTTTGTAAAATTAAATTCGGATTTCATATCCAATCTGGAATTATTTTTCCGTTTAGTGTTATTTTTATTTCTGTCTTGATGATTTTGTTTCTTTAAAGTATCAATATTTTCATTTTTTTGTAGAGAATTTGAAATTGACAATTTCATATCTAGTAATTTAACTTGTTCATTTAATAATTCTATATTTTTATTCATTAATTTCATTTGTGATGATAAATATGATACTTCATTTTGTAATTCAACACACTTATGACAATTGATATCTAATTTTGGAGGAAAATAATATTGTTGTGGATTCTGTGGTTGAACAGGAAATGGATATTGTTGACCTGGAATAAAATAGAATGGTGATGTAAACTGAGGTGGTTGATATGAATTTCTAAAATTATTATTTACTGGCGGCCTAGTTTGATTCCCATTCTCAAAATTCATCATATACGATATACTAGATAATATTTTAGAAAAAATAAACCTAATATTGTTATAGAATCAATTTTTTAACTAAATCATATAAAGATATATCCTATAAAATACATTATTCAAAATAATGCCCTTTTTTGTAAATTTTAATTTAATTGATAAAAATCATCCACTTTACAAATTTTCAAGTCTCGAAATTAATGATGTTTTTCATGAACTCCTGACAAAAGTAGATTCCATACTCTTTGCACTAACTGATTCTGGTGTATCTTATGAAAATTTAAATTTTGATAACTTAGAATGTATTGAAGCAAGAAATGATACTAATAATCCGCATATAGCTGTTATTCTTAACAGATATAGATTCAGTATTAGTGAAATGGCATTTGTTAATGTGAGAAATATTGATGATAAATATTTTCTTAATCCAAAACATCATGGTGAAATTGTATTTCAAATAAAAGATAAACTTAATAAACCCAAAACAAAAAAATCAAAAAAGATAACCATTGTTAAACCTGATGTCCCTAGACCTATGAATTCTGTACTGGTTGAGGATACAAATAATCTTGATAATATCAGTCCAGAAACACTTAAAAAAACAATAGATGAACTTGAAAATCTTAAAAAACAAGAAGAAGAAAAATTAAAAGAACTTGAAGAAATAAATGAAAAAGATACAAATAAATTTTCTGATTTTTGTGATAAATTAGGAGATGCAAAAAGAGAATATAGAAGAAATAAAGAAATGGAAGAAGAAAAGAAAAAAAAATTTGAAGCTAATAAATGTGCATATAGAAAAATGAGACAACATTTAATTGATGGAAAAATAACAGAAAATGATATATCGCCATTATTTAAAAAAGAATATCCAATTTATAAATTTATGGATGAAAAAGATCTTTTAGATAAACCTGATGAATATATTTTATATTTAAATATGTATGATGAATTATATCCAGAAAAAAATGAAAAAAGTGATTATATACCACATAATGTAAATTATTTATCAGCTGAAGAAAAAAAAAAGTATCTTGACATGAAAACCACAAATCAAGATATTATTGAAGAATTTATATATGGTCAACCAGAAAATAATCTAGTTAAAAAATATCCATCACTTAATGAAATTTTAGAAAAAGTTGGTGATAGTGATAATGAAAATTATGAAGGAATATCATTTGATGATAATAATAAACAAACAAAACAAGAAGAAAATCTTGATATGATGCTATTAGAACTAGCAAAATCATGCAATGGATGTTAATTTATTATTTTTTTTTGAATATCTTTGTATATGTCTCTTTGAATTTTGTAACTCATCATACATATGATTAATTACATACGATATTGTGTTTATTGATTTTTGAATTTCATTTATTTTTGTGCCTTGTTTATTTTGAATGTAATTTTTTAAGGCACAAAGATCAGCATGTATTAAATTATGAACAAAATGTTGTAAATAACATCCATTTTTCTTAATGTTATAATTAAAATCACAATTATGAGTTAATTCGCAAAATTTATATGATGATCTTGGAATATTATTATCGCTATGCCTATGATAAAATAAAGGAAGATTCAATTTATTACTCAAATATTTTGATGATTCAATAAGCCAATCAATTTTATCAAGTGAAATATTATTAGATTCCTTTCTTAGATTTCCTATAATGATATTTTGATATTCTAATAACTTGAGATCAGTTAAATCTATAAATCTAATTTTTAGGATATCAACATCATTATTCTTTTCATCGCAATTTTCTAATTCTTCAACCCATGATAAATTTTTAAGGCAGTTTTCATCTATATATAATTCCGTATCTGATAAATTAATTAGATTCATAATATTATATTAGTTACAAATTTTATTTTTAATTATTGATGCGTTTTCTATAAATAAGTGAGTTAAAAGTTTATTTTTTAATTCATTTAGATTAAGTATAATGAGTGACATATCAAGCGAATCATCTTCAAGTTTTGATGAAAATACATTAATTGGAAAAACATTACATAGTAAATACATACTTATTTATAAAATAGGAAAAGGAGCATTTTCGACAGTCTGGTTATGTATGGATGTAAAATCAAAACAATATTACGCAATAAAAATTATATATCCAGAAGATTATAATATTGGTCTTGCTGAGATTGAATTGTTAAAAAAAATAAAAAAATCAAAATGCCAATATTTTAATCATCTTGTTGATAGTTTTACTCATGAATTAAATGATGAAAACTATTGTTGTATGGTTTTTGAATTATTGGCTGGATCTGTATATGATATAATGAAATATGGAAAATATTCCAATGGATTGCCATTAAATGTTGTTAAATCTATTGTACGTCAATTATTAATAGCTATGAATACATTGACAAAAGATTTTAATTTACTTCATACTGATATCAAACCTGAAAATATTTTAGTTGTTGGTTTAAGCAATAAAATGAATGAAATTATTTCAGTTTGTAATAAACATAAGCAATTTAAAAAGAAACCCAATAAAAAAATAATCGATGAATTAAATGAAAAATTTATTGAAATTTCTGATAAGTATAGAGATTCAAATTCAGAAAATAAAAATCTAGAATTGCTCTCTAATGAATATATCAACAATATATCTGTTAAATTATCAGACTTTGGAAACTGTTTAAGTCTTGAAAAAAAAACATACAAAATTCAAACTAGATATTATAGAGCACCAGAAGTTATTTTAGAATGTGAATTTAGTGATAAATGTGATCTATGGTCTGTTGGATGTCTTATTTATGAATTGTTAACAAATAAACCACTATTTGATCCAGTGAAAGAAAGAAGATTTTATACAGATAGATCACATCTTTATGATATGATGTGTCTGTTGGGTGAAATTCCACAAAGTCTAATAGATAAATCAGAAAAAAGAACTGATTTATTTAAAAAAAATGGGTTATTGAAAGGTATTAGTGAAACAATGAATTGTGTTTCTGTTGAAAGTAAATTAACTGATAAATTAACAATTGCTGATCTGAAATCAACAACATCGTTCATTAACTTGTTACTAAATTACCTTCCAAAAAAACGTTCTTCAATCACAGAATTATTAGAGCATTGTTGGATCAATTAAGGGCGGCCGAGCGCCCGGCCGCCCCCCAAACTTCCGCCAGAAGTATTTACGGCAGAAAAATTATTTACATTTGAATTTGACTGACCAGACGAATATGACGGTCTTCCGCCACAAGTCAATGGATTTCCAGATTGCCCCCCAACGGCCATTACAAATATTCCTGAAGGTTTACCCCAAGAACCAAAACCACCACTGCGATGAGACCCTTGAAAAAACGACATATGGTCCCTTTATAAAAATATGTACTCATAAAATACGCTTTAAACCTTTCAATTAATTCATTTTTCAATTTTTTTTGAATAAACGCAGTAATATACATTATAATACATATTCTTTATTTTTTTATTATATAATGTATAATGAGACATACAGATGATGATAGTCAAACTATGTCCTACACAACACAAGGAGAATTAAAAATAAAAAATAAATATTGCTCATCATCGCTGTCGTCATATGACGATGATAATTCCAGTACATTATCATGGGCGACTCAACATGGAAAATATGTATCTTTATTTGAACCAGAAGTACCATGGCATATTTCTAAATTAAAAGATATAAATAGCAATAATAATTCAACAGAAAATATTAAAAATACAGAACCTTTCGATGATAATAAAGATAATAAATCTCCATTATTCAATTTCAATACAACTATAAGCTCACTTTTATTTTTAATAATATTATTAATGATCATCAGATATTATATTAAATCTTAGATGGTACTCTACTCTTTCTATAATATTGAATTCTATACTCATTCTTAGGTACTCTATCACCATTAACTGAATCTTTTATTCTCTTACTCTTTTTAAGTGTTGGTATTTCAGGGATTAAATTTTTATTATATAAATATCTCATTAGATCAACAACATAATAATCATTATCAAATGGATTATTGACACTGTATAGTCTGTCCATTTTATTTATTAATAAACCCACATTGACACATCTATTTTCAATAATCCAAATATAAAATTCAGCTAAATTGCGTTTTGTTTCTTCAATATGCAGTTTATATATTTTTTTATAGACTTGATATAGTTCATCTCTATCATTCTCTCTCAAAACCTCATTCGGATCCACAGTTCTCATTCTATCAAGTTCATAATAACTAAATCTAGGTTTTACCTCTGTTGAGTCAATCTTTACGACATTATTTTGAAATCTCTTTTCTTTATTTTTGAGATATTTATAATAATCAATACAATAATTTCCACCCCTTGCATAATATGAGCCCTTAAAATCTTGACTTACATCACATGACCCATATTCGGCATATAAAATTATCTTCTCAATTCTAAAATAATATGCAACCTTACTTATAAAATCAATGAACTCTTCATCACTTATATATTTCCTTCTATTTGAAGAACTGAATCTAAAATAATAATTAACATACATATAGGTTATGTCATCCTCCTCACCTAATTCAATAAAGAATAAAATATAGTTGTCTTTTATTGTATAAATTGAAAATCCATTATTTGTTGTAGCTGCATAAAAATTTTTATAAGCATTTGTACTATCATACCACTCAACTATTACATCATAAGACTTGTCGCCAATTTTAGTTTTAAATTGATAAATATCACTAACATAATCATCAACAAATTGCTTAACTTTTTCATATACTGTAAATACATTAATTGATGGTATTTTTAAAAAATCAATTTCATTACTTTCTTTGATTGGTAATTGTGGCCTATCCACAAAGTTAATTTTTTCTTTCCCAATATATGAAAATTCATATCTTGTCTTTATTTTTGAAGCATAGATCTCATCTGTATGATAATATAATGCATTCTCATCTTTTTTCTCGAGTTTTAATTTACTTAATGGACTTAATATTATTTCCTCTTCTTCGGGAAAATGTGAATAGGGCTCAATACATAATCCAACACCCCTTGTATTAGCAGGTATTTTTATTTTTATAAGGATAAATCCAAATTTATAAGTTTGTGATCTGTAAAATGGATCCCTTGTTGTACTTATAAAGCTTGGATCTGTATATACATCTCCAATTTTAAGATGTTTTAAATAATTATCATCTTGTATAAATCTATATAAAATATATGACTTATCAAATTCAGGCGCATTGGATGTTAATTCCCACATTGATCTAATAGTTTTCTCTAATAATTCATTTTTATAATCATATTGTGCTTGGTTTCTTAAATATTGATTAATAAAGTAACTACCTTGCAAAGAATAATATTGAATAATTCCAATTTTATCTTGATTTATTATATATTCCTGATGTTTGAGAATTGTATCAGATGTAATATCATTTTTCTTGACAATTGTACATAGTTTCATAACTTCATCTTCATCATAATATTTATCACTAGGTTTGATTTTTTCAATATTAAGAGCTAAATTAATTAATTCGCTTCGTGTATAATATGGTTTAATATGGCGATAATATGGTGAAAATGATGGACGCCTACATACAGTAATATTTTTACCTACTTCATTTGCAAATGCATAGAAAACCTTGACGTATGTATCGTAAAGAATATCGATATCAAATGATTTCAAAAAACCAGACATTAAGACCAATTTTCTATGTTCCCTAATTAAATTTAAATTTTTTTGTAAGCCCTCTAATGTTTCTTCTTTTTTAACTATCGGATCGATTTCTTTTTTCCTCTCTTTTAATAATTCTATTAATTTTTTATCCGGAAATCGATAATATTCATAAATTACTTTTTTATATACCAATTCTTTTGAAATGAGAAGAAGATTTTTAGTATATTCATCATATAATGGAACTTTATTATTTATTTTAGATATTTCTTTTTTAATATTATTTATAATATCATCAATTGACTGACTTTTAAGGTACTCCTTTATCTTTTTATCTTTTCCTTCTTTAATATACTCTTTTATATTTTCTTCAGACGGAACACTACATCTTAAAAAATATAAATCATCCAATACATTTTCAAATTTTACTTTTTTTATTGTTTTGTCTTCACTATTATAAAGCAAATATTTATTCATATATAATTAAGATATGAATTTTATTTTTTCAAATAAATCTTTAATAAATCAAGTAACATACTATATCTATTTTTAAGTGTCGCATTGTATTGTTTTAAGGCTTCAGTATTCCCAGACCAACTAAAACTTCGCCAATTCTTAAGATATTTTGAATTATGGTACTCAATAGCACCTTTAAGAGAATTCAACTCCCTGTGAATTAACATTAGTGTTTCATTAACACCAAATAATGCTTTTTTAATTGGTTCATTTAATGTTTCATCATTTAATTCTTTAATGACATTTTCAATAATACCAACAGTAAATTCTAAATCTAAAGAAACCAGAGTATTTATAACATCTGATGCTCCAGGTTTTGTATTTGTTGTTAAATAAGATATTAAATTACCAATTGATGATGTTGTTGTAGTTAGAGTTCGTATTGCTACATTTGTACCAACAGTACTTACTATTCCAGTGAGTTTGGATCCTATAACAACTGATTCAATAATACCAGCCATTTATATTATAAAGAAACAAAATAAATTTTTATGTATATTATCATATCAACACAGTAATATTTCCTAATTCTAATGTCCATTCGTTTGCTAATTGTTCAAAAAAATAATGCACTTGACTCCAATCTAGTTCACCATCATAAAGACTACAGATATTTTCACCATTCATTAAATTTCCATTTTCATGATGTGGAAAAGTATAAGTTCGGGGATCATCAAGATCAGATGGTTTTGAACAATAAATTCCATTTGGTGCGAGAATTGGATGTTTCCAAATTACAGAGCCTTTTGAATACATTTCATATGCATTTAATCTAAATTTTACACAAGATGGAATTTCAAATGATTCAGTGTTTTTCATTTTTTAGTTAGTAATATAATATTATTACATATATTTGTATTTACATTAATATTCAAATTTTTTTATTGCAAAAATAAACAATAGAATTTATTGTGTGTTTTTACATTACCATCCATGGCGGATTACAGCTGGTGCAAGGCCCAATGCCGTTCCAAAGGCTGTACGACCAGTCTGCCTATCAATGACAGCCTGCTGCTGGTCAATGATTGCCTGCTGCTGGTCAATGATTGCCTGCTGCTGGTCAATGATCTGTTGTTGGCCGCCCTGGCGCTGACCCTGACGCTGTCCGCCCTGGCGCTGGCCGTCCTGACGATGTCCGTCCTGACGATGTCCGCACTGACGCTGACCCTGGCGCTGGCCGTCCTGACGATGTCCGTCCTGACGATGTCCGTCCTGACGCTGATCCTGACGCTGGCTGCCCTGGCGCTGGCCGTCCTGACGATGTCCGTCCTGACGCTGATCCTGACGCTGGCTGCCCTGGCGCTGGCCGTCCTGACGATGTCCGTCCTGACGCTGGCTGCCCTGGCGATGTCCATCCTGACGCTGACCCTGACGCTGGCCGCCCTGATGCTGATGATTCCATACTTGTCCTGTGATATCATGTGTCCTTCCCGTTGAATCCTGAATGAAAACCCGACCGGTTGCAGGATGAACCGCAACCCGACCTCCTGGGCACGGGGCCCAACCGACGTTCGCTGGTCCGAGCATCGTTTTGTATTAATGGTAGATTAAATGGAATCATCAATCAATTCAAATTTCAATTTTTTTATATTTATGTGTCGATAAATAAAATAATAGTTTTATTTCTTTTATCCACACCTTGGGCACACAATGCCTTGCTGCGCCACAGGACGCCCAAAAACATCATACCCGACGATCCTCGTAGCCTGTACCATGCAGGTACCACACAAACGGCACCTGGGATGATACTGCTGACCCAGGACAATGACTTGCCGCGAAGGCCCAACGAAGACCACACGTGGCCTCATGACTTGATAAATTAGAAAATCCAATGGATCTAACAAGCAATTCAAATTTCAATTTTTTATCTAACTAGATTTACTTTTTGTTATATTGGAAAATATGCATTTTAATACATAATAAACTATATCAATAAAATTATTATCAATATAGTCAGTAAAAATTGGCTTTATTATTTGTTTTTCAACATAATAAATTAATCATCTTCAACATGAGCATCATTTTTCTCATCATTTTTAAATCTTACACCATATAGATAATTTTTATCGGTCTTGTAATTGTTATTTATCAAATATTCCTGTAAATCTTTCTTTGCATATGGACATCTTCCAGCATATGATTCGGTATACCAATATTTAAGTGATGCATATAACACATCATAACTCTCAAAATGTTTATTATCTTTTGTAAAAGTAAGATTGGAATCAAGAAATTCAAAAAATAGATCACTTTGTTTCTTATATTTATTTGTAAATTGTGTTACTTTTGCTGGTTCACATAATCCTTGTTTAAGATATTTAGGATAATATACTTTAAGTAAATACCAAAGGAATGCTTTTTTCCACAATTCGAATTTTTCAAGAAGATCTGGATCTTTTTGAAATTGATGAGGCAACTTTGGATTATCTGTAAACTCACTTTCCCATGGTGAGACTCTCAAACGTCTCCATGTACCACCATCAGTACTAGGAATAAAAGGTAGTTTGTTGCAAGTTAAGAGTAATTTGAATTGTGGTTTGTATCTAATTGGATCCCTAAATAATGGTCTTGCATAAATCCAATCACCACCAGTTAACTCTTTCATGAATCCGACTTGAATTTCATCAGTATTCTCAGGTTCTTGAAAAACAATAAATCTCTTGCCTCTCTGTCCAGCTAATTCTGGTGTTGCTTGACCAGCACCACCACGTTTTCGAGTTAAGAGAGTTACAGGCAATACACCACAATAATCGCCAAAAGCCATTTGAAAAAATTCAACAGCTTTAGATTTTCCATTACCACCGGTACCAGTCCACAAAACAAATTGTTCACTCTTTGTGTGGCCATTCAAATAACTAGCCATTAAAGTTAAAATATACTCACGCATATCTTCTTCTCTTTGAACTTTAGAAAAGAATTCTACGATTCCTTTAATATATTCATGATCAACATTATACTCGACATAATCATATCCAACAGTCAAAGATACCAAATCATCTGGGCATCCTGGCCTAAATGTCCCAGAAATTAAATCATATACACCATTGTCAAAACCGATCAGATCACGATTACTATCTAATTTCTCTTCAAATTTAGGATCATAAAACATATTCCTACATTCTCGGATAACTCTGTCTTTAAATCCACTTTTCTTCAAATTATTCATAATCTTCATAACATTATTAGCTCTTTTTAATTGTCCATCAGTATCCTGACCTTTATTTGTTGACATTTGTTTAAGATATAATGAATTGAGCATTGCAAATTCTTTTGTTAATTCTTCAGAAATTTTTGTGCTTAATGTATAACCTCCTTCAACTTCAATCCATCTACTTTCTTGAAATTCATACCAAATATTATTACCGATAGATGTGCATTTATATTGATCTTTATAAAGTTCAAAGACAACTTTTGCAACATCATATTCAGTTCCAGATTCAGCCTCAACCATTAGTTCATTAACACTATTTGTCAATAATTCATCATACATTTCCGGATTATCTTGTTTTGCCCAATGTCTTAATGATGCAATAGTTAAACCTTTGTCTTGTGCTTTAGACCATACATCCTCACATGATTTTTCATCATATTTTTTACCTGCTTTTTTTGAAAATTCTTTATAAGTTGGCAATAAATTTTCACTGACATTATGTAATGCCCAGCCAACTTTAATCCAATCATGATAGTTAGTTGCTCTTTTATCTGATAATATTTTGCAGATTTTTTTTGCTAATTTAATTTCTTTGCTTTTAGTTTTTTTAGTTTGAAGCTTAGTTTGTTCTTTACGTCTATTTAAGATTTCAGACTTAATACTTTTTATATCATCATCAATATATTCTTCTGTTTCATCATCTTGTGAATATAAATTGTTATTTTCATCATCATTATTTTTTTTCTTCTTCTCATTTTTTAAAACACCATAATGACTTAATATGTCATTGACTTTTTTCTCCATTATACTCTGATCATTTGAATCCTTAAATTCAACTTCTTCATCATCATTAAATTTTCTATTGCTTAATAAAGTTACTAGTTCTCGATGTTTATATTTAGTTATATCTTTTTCATTAAATGTGCAATCGTAAATATGTTTTAACATATACCATGGCCCGCCATTTTTCCTTGATCCATACATCATCCATCCATTTGATCTTATGATACTCATATCAAAAACATCGTCAATTGAGTTTGTAAATGGAATATGGCGAAATCCTTTTCCATTGTCTATTTTCATTTTACTTTCATGAAGCACTAAATATCTCATATTTTCAGATATTGGTAAGAAAGGATACACAATATGAAAACCATCTTTATATTCTTTTTCATCTGATGATTTGTTTATTTTTATTGATGGTTTATCTTTTTCAAAAACAAATGCCAATAAATTTTTACTATCCCATTTATAATATTCTCTTAAAATACTATTGACAGTACCAATTACATATTTTATATCATCTTCTTTATATATTCTATCTTCATATTCCTTATTAAAATTAAAATCAATATCAATCAATAATGGTCCAACTTTTTTTGGTCTTTCAGTTATATGTAATTCGACATTAGTTTGTAATGCATTTCGATATAATTCAAAAAATCTTTCTGTTTTATCATCAGGTATGTTGAATTTTCCCCACGGAGATCCAAATGCTGTGTGAGTATGATAAACTCCATCACCTTCAACTTTATGTTCTTTCAAAAAGGATTCGAACTGCCTTCTTGCTTCATTTTGACCTGATAAATTTACCTCTTTCATAAGGATATATTAAAACTAAAATATTTTATTTTTATATAAATATTTAATTATTTCAAATAAAAATTCAATTTTTTACAAACTTTATTGTTGCTTATATCATAATTTAATAATAAGTTACTTAAAGAAAATTGATAAATAATCAATATAAAAAAATGTTTTTATAATAAAGATATTATAAGATGTATTTTTGTCCAAACTGCAATAATATTTTTGACATTACAAAAAATCCACATGGTGACAAACAGAGTGGAGGATCAAAAAATTATTTAACAGTTATTAATAATATAATTAATGATGAAGAAGTGACAGAATCTGATACAAAAGATATCACACTTACTGAATTAATTAATGAACCACATTATAAAAAATTATCATCTGATAAAAAGGAATTAGTATATAATAAATTGCAACAATTATTGCCAGTTGATAAAAAAGAAGTAGAAGCGAATGCAGGAACACTATCTCAAGATAAAGCATATTTTATATGTAAAAATTGTGGATTTCTCAAACCAATAGAAGAAAATACATTAATTTTTAGTAGAGTATCAAATGATATTTCACAGAGTTACACATCATCTGATGTTTCAGATATGGCAAATAGCGATATTTTACCAAGAACTAGAAAATATATATGCTCTAATAAAAAGTGTGTATCTAATAGTGACCCATCTAAAAAAGAAGCTATATTTTTCCGTGTGAATAACTCATATAATATCAGATATGTTTGTTTAGCTTGCAAAAAAAATTGATAATTATACAAAAAAAACATCTAAAGATATATATATAATTAATTTATTATGAAAAAATCAAAATCCACTTCCAAAAAAGTTAATAAAAAAGTAACAATTATTGATGAGACAAATGACAAACCAATAAAAGAAAATAAAAAAGATGTTACTGTCGAAAAAGACGAGAATGAAGAAAAAGAAACTGATGCTGATCCAGTGATTGAAGAAGAAGAATATGATGACAGTTTTGGTGATAACGATAATGAAGTTGAAGACGAGGATAAAGAAATTGAAAATGAAGATGAAGATGAAGAGCCTGATGAAGGTGAAGAAGGGGATGTTGGAGAAGGTGAAGAAAGAGAAGAAGAAAAAGGAAAAGATACATGCATTTATAATTATGCAGAAAATAATTCTGATGAAGAAGAGCAAGAATTAGTTTTTGATGATGATAATATTGTAATACAATCAGAAATTGTTCCAAAAGAAAAAAGAATAACAAAACCAATATTATATAAATATGAAAGAGTTAGATTATTAGGAGATAGAACACAACAATTAACATTAGGTGCTAAGCCTATGATAAAAAACATTGAAGGATTGACAATGAAACAAATTGCTGAAGTAGAAATTCAAGAAAATGTTATTCCATTGATAATTCAAAGACCACTTCCTAATGGAAAAAAAGAAAGATGGTATATAAATGAATTAAAACATTAAAAATATTATTTTATTAGAATTTGGAAGTTTCATATTATATCCTTCTTTGAAACTTGCTACAATATCATTATGATCAAAATTAAAAATACTTCCTATATATGAATTTAATGAAAATACATAAAACGAATGCAGACCTAAAAAATTATTTCGGTTATAAATAATTTTTTAAGTGTCACTTAGTTCAGCAGTCTGCTTCTTTTGTCGCAATTCTCCCGATCTACTCGCGAAGTTGTAGCCTACTGCTCGTACCAAAGTTCAGCTTCCAGCCTACGCTTTCGTTGCCGGAGCTTGTCCAAATAGGCCTGGAGCGCCTTGATGGAATATTCCGTCCTTTCGAGCTCACGATTGGTCTCAGCGAGCTCAATGCATTTGCAACGTAATGATGTCATGCAATCGGTGATTCCGGCAGTGGCCCTCGACCCACACACGACTTTGCAAACTGGGCATGTAGTCGGACATGGAGAGACAAACATCGATCCGTCACCAGACAGCTTGGCATCTCTCCAAGTAGCACAGTTGGGACAAGCCTTTCCGGAGCTAGGACCATTGCTCGTGGAGAAATCCATCCTTCTGGTCGATTAAAACTAGTATTAATAAAAATTTTATTGGATTCGCCAATCAATTTTCTTTTCAATTTTTTGTTAATAAATGTAGGGTACAAAAAAGTATATTATTAACATAATTATTTGTGAAAAGTAATAATTATCACAATTAGATATATCATTAAATATGTATCAATAACGACAATTGTAATATTTGTATAATAGATAACTATTATGGTATTATATAATACATTTTATATGTAATTATAGTAAAAGTATACTAATTTACTATTTTTTATCAGTATCTGCGCATCGGCAAGCAAAATTGTATCATAATATAAAAAATTATTATTCTAATTAAGTATTATTAAATAATTTTGCTAATAAATGCGTTAATTTATATATTATTCTACTTAAATCAATTTGACTAGCCATAAAATAATAAATAATTATTCTATATGCAATATAATTAAACAATAATTAAACAATAATTCCATTAAATATTTTGTTATACTAAAATCAAATAATGATAATCATTTTACTAGCTATAAAACTGAATGTGGCTAAAAGTAATAATCTATATAATTCAATATAATATTTTTTGAATTAAATTTAATTATGTGCTTATGATACTTTTATCGCTTTAAACTAATAGATTTTTTATTCGACAACTACATTCTTTTTTACACCTATTGGTTTTTTAGGAGCTGTTTTAACATTTATACTTTTAATGGATATTTTACCCGGAGCTTTTGATACTGTTTTTGTTGGGGCCTTTGATACTGTTTTTGTTGGGGCCTTTGATACTGTTTTTGTTGGGGCCTTTGATACTGTTTTTGTTGGGGCCTTTGATACTGTTTTCTTTTTAGATTTTATGGATTCTGATGCTTCTGTTGTTTCAGATTCTTTATTTGTATTATTTTTTTTTTTATTAAATTTTTGATTAATAATCTCTATTATTTTTTCTATTGTTAAATCATCTATATTTTCATCTTCTGGTAATTTAGCATTAAATGATTTATTTGTTTTCTTATCTATAACTCTGATATATTTCCCATATGGGCCAGTACAAACACAATATCGTTTAGTATCAGATTCAAATTCTGATAATGATTTTTTTCCTTTATTTTGTAATAATTTGATAGCTTCATCTAATGTTATTATTGTTTTATCTTCTGGTAATGCACATTTTTCTTTTCCATATGTTAAATATAAACCATATTTTCCCCTATTCAGCAATATTTTTTTCTTTTCATGTAATCCAATTTCTTTTGGATATTGAAATAAATCTAATGCATGTTCCAAAGTCACATTATCCAATGTAAATGGTTCTTTAATTGGTGCATATTTATATTTTCCATTATCATCCATCATTTTAACAACAGGGCCATATAATGCCAATGTGGCATAAATTTCTATTTTAGATTTAGGGTCTATACCCAATAATTTCATTTCTTTTGATTTTATTTCTGGTGCTTTTTTTGATTGGGATACAACTAATACATGAAATTCATCATAAAATTCTTTCAAAACATCATTCCAAATTAAATCACCATTTGCAACATCATCCAATTTGTCTTCCATTGATGATGTGAATTTATAATCCATCAATTTAGGGAAATGAGCTACTAAAAAGTTTGTGACTAATATACCTAAATGTGTTGGATGGAATTTATTCTTTTCTTTACATATTGTAATTTTATCTTTTTTTTCAGATACTTTTTTTGTTTCTGTTGTCCAAGTTAAGGTTAATGAATCAACTGTGATTCCTGGATGATCAGCAATTTCAACATATTTCCTAGTTTTAATTTTGTCAATTATTGAACTATAAGTTGCTGGGCGTCCAATATTTAAATTTTTCGGATCTAATTTATCAACTAATGATGCTTCATTATATCTCCCAGGTGGCTTGAGATATTCTTGTTGACCATATAATGATTCTAATGGTAATTTATCACCAACTTTTGGAATTGGAATATCTTTATTTGTTTCATCATCATTTTCACTATCTGCATCATCTTCTGAAATATTGTAAACCAATAAAAATCCAGCAAACGTTAAATTTTCAATAGTTGTCATGAAGAAATGTTCTTTATCTTTACTAATTGAAATTTGTATTGAAGTAACATTATACTCTGCTGGTTTCATTTGCGATGCAACAGTTCTTTTCCAAATCAATGAATATAATTTGACTTCATCGGCTCCCATCTTATCATCATCACTAATATCGGTGGTTATGATTTCTGTTGGTCTGATAGCTTCATGTGCTTCTTGTGTATTTTTTGATTTGGATTTATACTGGACATATCTATAATATTCTTCACCATGCGTATCAATGATATACTTTTTAATTTCTTTCATGGCTTCTTCAGATAAATTTACAGAGTCTGTTCTCATATAAGTAATATATCCTGCCTCATATAATTTTTGAGCGACTGTCATTGTCTTTTTAACAGAAAACCCGCATTTCCTATTTGCATCTTGTTGTAAAGTTGAAGTAGTAAATGGTGGTGACGGGCCTTTTGTTTTCTTTTTGTCGAAAACATGTTCAACTTTAAAAATTGATGTTGACCATGTTTCCATAATTTTTCTTGATGTATCTTCACCTGTTATTTTAGATTGTTCACCTTTAAATTCTCCAGATTTTGTTGTTCCTTCTAAATCATAAGAATTTGCATTAAATTTTTTTTTGTTTGATATGAATTCTGCTTTGAATTTAAAAAATGATTTCATATCACCAGAAAGAAATTTTTTGATTTCATTTTCTCTGTCAACAATTAATCTAGCAACAACTGATTGTACTCTCCCAGCTGATAAATTTGCGCTTCCTAAATGTTTGCTCAACAATGGTGTCAGTTCATATCCAACAATTCTATCTAGTATGCGTCGTGTTTTCTGTGCATCAACTAAGTTTGTATTAATAATCCTAGGATTTTTAATTGCATTTGTAATTTCAGACTTGGTTATTGCATTAAAAGTAATTCTTTTCGCTTTTTTAATATCTAATTTTAAAACATTTGCTATTGACCAAGCAATCATCTCGCCTTCTCTATCTTCATCAGTCGCAAGCAATAATTCATCACAATGATTAGATGATTTTTTAATATTTGAAACTACTGTTTTTTTATCGAGATTAACAATATAAATTGGTTTAAAATCATTTTCTATTTCAACAGACATTTTACTTGGATCAAGATCCATTATATGACCCACAGATGCAATTACTTTGTATCCATTGCCCAATATATGTTCAATCTTTTTTATTTTATTTGGTGACTCAACAACTAATAAAGTTGCCATATTGTAGTGTGATAGATTAATATAATTTTAAGTTATATTGTAAAATAATCAATTTTTTAATTATACTTAAAATTATCAGTCTATGATAATATTATTAATGGAACTTGTAACTTTTTTAGCTGATGATCGTAAATTTGTTTTACAAAAAGATACATTTAATGATTTTCCAAACTCATTATTAACACAGGTAGTTAATGGTGAAACTACTGATAAAACTATCTATGTTGATCCATTACAAAAAAATTTATTTTATGTTAATAGAAATCCTAAATCGTTTGGATATATTATTGATCATCTTAGGGGATATGATATTGATCTTGATAATATTAATGATAAAAATCTTCGAGAAAAAGTATTACATGATTTAAAATATTATAATCTTGATTTCAAAATAATTAATTTGAATATCGAATCAAATATTCCTAATGATGTTTTTGGAAAAGATAATTTAGTTGATATGTTAAATTCGACAAATGAAGAATATGATAGAAAAAATACACATTTATTAAATAAATTACAAGAAGTATTAGAAAAACAATATTGCAATTTAGAAAACCAAACATTCAATATTGATAATGGATCTATATCACAAGATTTAATAAATGATTTATCTAATAATGAAGATATCAAAAAACTGATTATTCAATCACAAATTGATCAAATGTCAGACTCAGATACAGATAGTTTAGATTTTAATGAGGACAGATATATAGAGATAAATTAAATATAATATTATATTATAGAATGAAATTGGAAGATTTGGTGTGGGAAAAGTACAAAGGACAAATAAAAATGTATCATTTTAATAAAAATACAAAAAATGTCAAACTGGATTTAATCAATATTATGATCAATAATAAAGATAATAAATTCATATCAGTAAACATATATGATAATGAAATTACTGTATATTTAGATGAAGATATATGCATGTTTGAAGATCAAACTATTGGTTATGATGGTGATTATATATGTTATCAATTGGTGAATACAGGTTCATTTCTTGAGGAATCTGGATTAGTCAGTATGATATCAACAAAACTGAGTGAACATGAAATCCCAATATTATATATTACAACATCAAATAGCAATTATTTATTTATTCCTAATGAATTTCAAGAAAAGACCGATAAGATATTAAATATTGATTTTTAGATGTTGAAAGATTCATATAATCAGTTAATCTGTAGAAAAAATATCCTATTATACTTTTTCAACTATAAAAATATATGAATTCGATACGTACGCAGCTACATAACAACATGGATTTATTGCGCTACATATCATTTAATATTTATTCAACGCAAAAAATCCATGTTGCTAGACGTCTGCGCAAATTTATATAAATTAATTATTTTAGATGGGGTTACGCGGAAATATTACAACATTATACTACTACGATGTTCTATACATTCAACATAGTTATACTGTGTTGATGTGCAGCCGCGTAGTATAATAAGATAATTCAATTTAATAAATTTCTATCTGTGTTCATGTATGAATTATAAAAAGTATATATACCTAATTTTTCTACAGATTAAGTCATAAATTATAAAAATTTGATTTCCAAAATTAAAATAACTTAAATAATTATGTATATTAATTATAAATGGAACAATTTCAGATATTTCAGGTTGAAAAGAACAATGAGGATATCCGCAAAACAGTATTAACTAATGTTGTAAAAATGTTAACAGAGAGAGGCATTTTAAAATTAGAAAATCAGGAAAATAATATAAAAACATTAATTGATAAACCTACTGATGACAATATTTATATTATTACAAAAGATAAATACAAGGAAAAAGAAAAACAAAAAATAGCCGTGAAACTTTTTATGACTAAAATTGCATCGATTAGCAAACAATCACCAATTAGTGATTTTATGAATAAACATGCGGCTTATCATAAAATAATAATTGTTAAATCAATCAATGTCAAATCTGCACAGCACATTACATCAACTTTTTCTGAAACAGAATTATTTTTAGAACATGATTTAATGGTTAATCTTGTTGACTGTACATTTGTCCCTAAATATGAAGTTATAGATAAAGATACTGATGATTTCAAAAATTTTTGTGAAATATATCTATGTAAAAAAAGAAATATTCCTAAACTATTTATAAATGATCCTATGGCAAAATATTATAATTTAAAGAAAGGTGATATAGTAAGGATTATCAGACCAAGTGAAACATCTGGTTATTCTTCATCATATAGAATAGTTGTTAATTGATTAGTTTGAATGCCCCTTCAAATGTTGCATATCTATCATCATTTTCATTTGTAAATGGTGGTACAAAATCTTTTTTTATTTTTGAGGTATAAGTATTATTTTTATTTATGTCTATATCATTTTGCATTCGATTTCTTAAATTTTTATTTGTTTTATCTTTCATACTTGGTTTACCATTAATTATTTCTTCATTAATTATTTCTTCATTATTTATTTCTGCATCATCTATTTCGTCAATAAATAAATCTAAATCATTAAATTTATATTTGTCTTCTATTTTTTTTTTAATTTTTTTAATTTGTTTTCTTTTATAATCTTTTTTCATTTCTTGCTTTATTTCTTTATTTTTTAAATATTGATTATATCTAATAAACATTAAATTTCTTATAATGTATTGTCTTACTGGATCTGTACAATTGGCTAATTCGTTTCTGAGTTGACCAAATGTTAAACTATTAATTCTTGTAATTTCATCATCCATTTTACTATATTTGAGAATAAATAAATTACAATTTGTACTCATCTAAAATTTCGTCAACATAATCTTTTTCTTTAGGTTCTTGTAATTCATCATTAATAAATTCTAAATGATGATTTTCTTGTAGAGGCTGTATTTCAGGAATTTCATCATTAATGCTTGGATCATAATTAACTACACTAATTTTATTCTTCTTAATTATTTTATTTAATGTTTTACTTTGGACATTTTCTATCATTTCATGTGTTTTATGTGTTATTTTTTTAGTTCTTGTAAGTAATGAATAAAGATCAGATCTCCTATACCATCCATCTAAAAAATAAGTTTCAAACCATAATTCAATTGTATATGGTGTAATTGTTATATTTAATTCATCTGCTAATGTAAAAATAATATCAATATTTGCCATTTTTGATGTTATAAGATTATGTATTTCTTTAAGGGTAAATTTAAAATTATATGTCTTAACTAAATATTGTGTTAATGATGAATTTCCATCTCTTATAAATGTTAATAAAAACTCTTTATCTGGTATAACATTATGTTCTTTGAAAAATTCAAAAACTTCAGAAAATAACGGGTCAAACATATATCCAATTACATATTTTAGATGATCATGGGTTAATACAGTTCCACTTTCTTTAACAACATATTTGAATAATAGCATTCTTTTTGATATATCATCTCCTATAATTCTACAAATATTTTTAAAATTATAATGTTTGAAGTATTCACTTGTAAATATATTTTTATTCATAACATTTTTGTAATACTCAAAAAAGTTTATCAATTTATTTGTACAAATTTGATCACATCTTCTTATATTACCTTCAAAAAAATTCAAAATTGCTTTAAATGAGGGTATATATCCAAATTTTTCATACATATATGGAATAATATCAAAACCACCTTGACTTGCTACCAATTCTATAATATGTGATTTGTCTGATGTTGTACACCCTAATTTAACCATATAATCTAACTGTTTATTTGAATTAATTGGAAAATTTTGTAAATGATTATATGACCACCAATTAAATGTATTTCTCATTAATGCAAATTTTATGATTTTATCAATATATCCTTTCTTTATAATTGTAATACCTTTTTCAAATAATTTATTAGCTACAGTATACTTTTTGTTTATAATTGCATAATCAATCACAATAGATGGCATCTTATATCCCTTATCGATAAGATCGGAAATTATATCGAAATTTCCACCTTTCAAAATATTTTTAATAACATTGTCATTAATTGGATAACCAATTTTAATTAAATTATTAACAAATTGTTTTTTATTCTTAATTGAATAAGAATTAATATCAGTATGAATTAAATTACTACATACCATTTTTAAATCATTTGAAAAATAATCTATTAATTTTGATGAATTTCGTATTAATGTATCATTCATATATCTAGTTTCCCGACTTATATCAATAGGCAAAAATATTTTATACTCAAATATTTTTTTTAAATTATCAATATCATCATTTTTAATAATAATAGACATTAAATTATCAATATATTCATTACACATATGATGTTTAATATCATAATCTAATTTTTTGACTATAAAACTTATTAATTTAAAACAATACCCATATAATAACCACTGTAAAGCTTTTTCAAAAATCCCATTTAATATTTTATTTGATACATTTACTTTATTTAGTATATTTATCATATGTTCTTCATAATTTTCTATTTTTTTTATTTTTCTTCCTATTTCTATATTAATTCTTCTAGCTATCCAAAATCTGAACCTCTGATTTTTCTTATTACTCTTTTTAGGTTTTTCTTTGATGAAAAATAATTTTTTTATATTTTCAGTAGTCAATGTTATTTTTTTATTTATCAAATATGATATGATTTCAAAATTTCGCGATTTTATTATTTTTTCTATAAAATCATTTGTGAATTCAAAATCATTTTTCCTGATAAATTTTAATAACTTAATATTGTTTTTTGATATCAAATCAATGATGCAATTATGATTTTTGGGATCTGTAATTAATTTCTGACTAAATCCTAATTTAGCTAATATGCTTGGATCATAAATATTATATTTCCCAATTAAATATATTATACTTTTTGGATTAAATTTATACTTCATTTCTAATAATTTATTAATTTTATTTTGTGAAATTTTATTAACAATGGAATTTATATCTCTTATCCTATAACTAAATCCATGTAAAAGATCAACAATATCTTGATCATACCCAAATATTTTTTCTAAAATAATTTCAAAATCATCAGATGACATTTTAGAATACATTAGTCCAGTTATTATTAATTTTTTAATATGTTGACTTTTATTTTCAGATTTCTTTAATTTATTTATTAATATCATCATGCATTCCAGATTTACTTTGTATTTTTTTATTGCATGTTCTGATATTTTATAAGTTTTTGAAGATAGATTTTTTTTTAATATCACCAGTGCAATACAATCTTTTTGACATTCTTTTTTATTATTATGTTCACATCTTTGAAATCCAACATAAAAATTGTTTATTATATCTTCTTCTGTGTTATATAATTTTATAAATTCATTATAATTATCAGTTTTCAAAACTTCTTTTAACTTCGGAACAATATTAAAGTAATAATGTTTCATGGTATAATGGATATTATAAAATATTTTTTAAATAATAATATTATTTTAATTCATCAATTTTTTTATTTTTTTAATGATTCCAATATTTTCTTTTTAACAAAACTTGGATCAGCTGATCTATAATAAGCAATGAAAAATGTTGAAAATATAAAGTATGTTAATCCAACAACAATCAATGAAACAATATTGACTATAATAATATCTTTCAATGGAAAATTAAAATATCTTGACATACCATAAACAATTCCAATACCAACAAGAATTACAGCACCAATAATCAGCAATGATTTCGTTCTCAATTTTGAATTATTTTCTTCGACCACTTTATCGGCTTCATCAAGATTTAGTTTTGGAAGAGTTTCAAGACTTTTTTTAAGACCAACAGCTAATTCAGGAGCAACCACTTTAATATCACCGACTAAATCATCTGTTATATATTCCATTTGTTGTTTAACAATCTTGCCTTCCAAATATGATCCATATGTGAAGAAAAATATTATAATGAATGTTGCTAGAATAATGATATGAAGAATTATATTAGCAATATTTTCTGATGATAACATATATAATTACAATTATAAAAAAAATTTCTAGTGAGTAATTATATGTCATCGATTTGTACACCAAAAAAATATATTGTTGAATTGGGTATAAATGCAATTTTACATATTTTTATATTATTCTTAATATTAAGTCTTTTCTTCAGATTTTATGTGTCAAATGTTATAAAAAATGCACTAAACAATGAATTAGAGAATTTGATTAATGAAAATGTTGAAAATGCAATCAACAAAAATTTAAGCGAAACACAAAAAAAGGAATTAAATAAAATTGCATCTTCAGAATCTACTGAAAGACTTCATAAGTATTATGATCAAGAAAATAAAATAGTTGCAACAAATAATAATTGGCTTTTTAGAGATATGTTCACAATTACCGGAATATTATTTGTTTTGACATTATTAATTATTATTACTTCTTATTTGTTGTGTAGTGGAATCAATATCAGTAAATTAATCTTAGAAAATGTATTAATATTTATTGGTGTCGGTATTGTTGAATTTATGTTTTTTACATTTGTAGCCACAAAATACTCTCCTGCCCCTCCGTCATTAATGGTTAAATCAATTTTAGAAAATCTAAATAAAAGCCTTACAGTTTAATAAATAATATTTTTTATTATTTATTGAACCTCAGAATCGAAGGATCTCAGGGGTTGACCTCGTAATCCCCTTTAGTACAGAGACACGATCTAGGATCTCCTTTACGAACAGATTCAGTCCAGCAAGCTGATCATCTGATGGTATTCCCCTAAAAAGAAAAACAGCCAGATCCGGGTAGGCAGTAGCAATATCGGCCTTGTCATACAGCTCCATGACATCATTAGGATTGAGACCGAGATCAATAACTGAATTGTACTTATCTGCCATCTGGGTGCTGGTTAGCCCGAGCTTTGCAGCAAATGCCTCCTTGTCTCGATCATCGATTGTCTTTGCATGCACGCCAAGAAGACCAGCTAACTGACCAAGCTGGAAAGCAGCCTCCTTCATCCTGTCGAAAGGCTCTTCTGTCAAGATGATACGATGAAAATTTATCATCCGGATCATGTCCATTCGAACGCCAATTTGGTTCACACCTGTCACCTTGCTAATGACACGATGAAGGGCAATCGTGTCACTGTCGATCTTCTTCTTCAATGCAGCAACAAAGTCAGGCAACTCTGTCTTCGTCAACCTTGTTACCGCCTTCTTCTTCTTCTGGTCCTTCTGGTCCTTCTGGTCCTTCTGTTCCTTCTGTTCCACCTGATCAATCTGACTTTCATTATCATCAGGTGCAACGGCGAGATACTTCTCCAACAAAGCGACAATCGCGTTAGCTGAAACAATCTCGTCAGTGTTCAGATCCAATATTTCCCTGACCAAGATGTCTGTTGGGAGACCGTTCGAAATATTTGCAAGAATTTCCTTGACCTTCTTATTCCTCCTAGTCAATGACTTCTCAAGATTGGCAATGTGGTTCGATGCATCTGGAACAGTGATGCAAATACGTGCACAGACTGGCTTGTCAAATGTCACACCACGGAAAATTGTATCCAAGATCTCCTTGAGATTCTTTGAAGCCAAATCACGGACCTCGGGAATGCACAAAGCACCGATGATAATAGGAAGAAGATCGTCACAGCTCTTCGTGATTGATGCTGACAACTTGTTGAGGGTTGCTCGAATAGCACTCTGAACCTTAGCAAGAATGTCTCGTGAGAGAAATCGATTGATTGGACAAACAGAATACATCTGCGTGTGGTTCGCAAAGGTTGCGATGATACTGTTATTCACCTCGTTTAATGTGCTGCCTTTCTGGCACCACACTAGCTGACCATCAACCCAGCACCCAAGTGAAGAGTTGACTTTCTTACTGGTTCCAATAATAGGACCAAGTAACTTGTCGAGCTCGAAGCAGATCTTCTTGCAGTCATTTGCAGAAATATTCTCCACAACGGCCTCGGAAATGAAGATGATGACATCACAGTCGATGCTTGTTGCTGACCCGAAAATAATCCAGGTCAGTGGAAGAACGAAAATAATCTTGCCAAAAGCAATCGTGAGAAAGCCGTTTGAAAGAGAGACTTCCATCTTTTACTGCTTGTATCAAGATAAAAAATAAAACTCAATGGATTTCTCAAAATATATAAATATCAATTTTTTTCTTAGGTACACGTATATGGATCAACAACCTAATTTTCCAAGTTTTGATGAATTATTTCGTGAAATTGAAACGTATAATGAAACTATAAGATTATGGCAAAATATAGCGCAACCGTCAATCATGTATGGAAAATATAAAAGCAATTTAATTCCGAATAACAATACTATTATTAAATCTAGTGGAAATAATTATGCGTCTACTGAGTTATATTTAACCATTCCAAAATATGCTGGAACTGGTGTACATATTAGTATTCGAAAAGATACATGGGATAGTCATAAACTAATTCATTTAACGGTTTATTATATTCAAAATAACAATCCGCAAGAGTGTGGCACTTATTTCACACTATATTTTGAAAATAATAATCTTAAATTTAAAAAGGCAAGACATAATATTGATATAAATTTACCACGAAATGCGAAATTTGACATAACTGGATTAAATAACGACCCCCCAATTGTTACGGTTAAAAGAGCTGAGTGTAAAACTATTATACAATTAGGATTAAATACAATAAAAAATAGTGTATTTGTAAATCCGAATACTAATGCATTCGTTACAGAAAAAAACCAATGGAATGCTATTACCCTCACAGACACATATCCGATTCGTGATGTCATGTTTGAATTGCTTAAGGCATTTGGAGCTTTTATTTTAGATCAACCACTGTTAAAATTACAACTACATAGACATAAACTTTCGGAAGCAGAGAAGGAATTGAAAGTAAGAATAGACAGAAAAAGTAAGACGCAACAAGAGAAATCCACATCTCAACAAGGAATAAAGAGAGTGAGAGAAGAAAAGCCACTCCAAAACCAACCACTCCAAAACCAACCACTCCAAAACCTACCATCTGAAAATCCAAACCCATCAAAAAGACCTAACGATAATACTCTTGAAGGAGGATCTTATGATTATAAATATTTATATATGAAATATAAAAAAAAATATCTTTCATTAAAAAAATTGAATATTTAATTAGTTGTTATATTTTATACTGTAAATAATCAAAATTTGTCTTAATGGCAGCAGAAACAAAAGACTTGTATGATTTTATATTAGCCAGACATGATAACGACAATATTTGTAAAATATTAAATGAATATTTTGCAAGAGATGAAATTTTCGAACTAATGACCTCTGATGAAAAGAGAGAAAAGTTCATTGATAATGTATCTAGGCTACATAACCATTTGAAATGGTTTTTGGCAAGAGTATCGCCTATTGAAGAAGAAAAAAAGTCTAAAAAGAGAAATAGGATTGAAAAAGAAAATAATAATATTTAATTTATTTTAATAAACAATTATTCATATGCATTTCTCTTAGTTTTAATTCTTGGACAAATATTCATTGCCATTAATTCTTGGATAAGTAATTTAAATGCATAAGGGATTCTTATTTTGCTAATATCAGTATAATTTCGACATGCTTGGCAAAAGTAAATATCTTTCTTGGTTGGGTACGCTTTATTATCTTTTCTAAGCATTCTTTGTGCAAAAAGCCCACACTGATTACATACATAACAATGATATATATCGGCTGTTTCTAAAAGTCGCTCTTTTAAAAATTTTGCGACACCGTGGCCTAAACATGCATCACGTTCCATTTCACCATAACGCAGTCCTCCATCTCTTGCACGACCTTCTGGTGGTTGTCGAGTGAGAATGGTTTGTGGACCGCGGCTTCTTGAATTACCTGTCCATACTGCCAAACCATTTCTTCTCACAAAGAAAACTTCAGACGGAACTTGTAAACAAAATACTGGGCATTTAGTATCAACTAATTCTTCAACAATAATATTATCACTATTTATTTCAATTTCGCAGTATAATCCTTGATATTTCACTCTTTGACCAACTATATTCTTCGCTTCAATAAGATCATATGGAAGCCATTTATTATCAGCAAATATTGATACCCACATTCTATGATTATCTGTTACTTGTAAATCTATTTCTTGAGTTTTAATATGATATAATTTCCCTTCAAAATCAGGATAATATAGTAGGTTAATAGGTTTATCATATACAAGTTTTCCATCTTTCAATGTTGCTATTTGATCTTCTATTGTTATTTTATTAAATGTTTTCCAACCTACATATGTCAAGACCTCATGATCCATTGTTAAACAGTGAATTTTATCTGCCACCATGTGTTTTAATCTTTGATAATATGTTGGTCCAACAAAAATTGGAATATTCATTTTCTTTCCTGTCATTCCATTTCGCATAAATTCAGTTCCATCTTCTCTATACCCAAAACTCTTTAATTTATTTTTAATATCATTCAAATCAAAATTAGAAAATCCTGATCCATCAATCTCTGTTCCAGACATTGCTGCAACTTTACCACATAGACATTCAATTAGTTGTCCTATTGTCATTCGACTTGGTATGGCATTAGTATTTAGAATCAAGTCTACTTGTATTCCATTACTTCCAGAAAACATCATATCAGATGCTGAAAGTTGAATACCATTAGTTCCTTTCTGGGCAGAACGCGAGCAGAATTTATCTCCAATAATTGGAACTCTTTCCGATCTCACTCTCACTTTTCTCATTTCATATCCTTCATGATTAAAGATGTCTGTGTAAACTTTATCTACAGTGCCTGGAATATGAGATTTATAATGTTCACTGCTATCTTTGAACAATTTATTACTGTTACCAACGGCTTGAATTGGTGATACTTTTCCAATTAATATATCTCCATTTTCTAATCTTGTTTCTTCTGGTGCATATCCTTTTTCATTTAATTTATCGTATGATCCGTGTCTCATTCCAGCAACTTGCGATCTATCTGGTTTAATGAAAATATCATCTTGTGATGTTGATTGATTTTTTTGAATAGTAGTCATATATTTTTTAACAGATGTTGACCTAAAAAGACCATAATCAATTGCTGCTTTGCTCATAAAATTACTGTCTTCTTGATTCCATCCTCCATAACATGCAATTGCAACAATACAATTTTCACCTGCAGGAATTTTATCTGTATTTATATATTTCATTGATCTTGTGGTTACAATAGGCCTTTGCGGATGATACAAAATATATGAAATATCTAATCTATCTCTGTAATTTGTTGCATAAATACCCATAGCTTGACGAGCTTGCGAATATTGATAAATATTACGAGGCCCTTGATTACACTCTAAAAATGGAATATTGGCAACAACAACACCCAATAATAAATTTGGATCAATTTCACAATGTGTATATTTAACATATGTAAATCTGTCGTATCTATTAACAATATTTGTAAAATCTGATGGTTCTAATTTTTTAACTAGTTCTGTTGATTCATTCATACGCATTCTCATTTCTTCTACATCACGAGGATACATAGCCATCATTGCATTTGCTTTTTCATCAGAATCTATATATTCAATGACTCCCGGAAATTTCATCATGAATTGATTCCAACTAATTATTTTAGTAGCATTTTCTGTTCCTTCTTCACTTATTAAATCAATTATTTCTTTCGATAATTTAATTTCATTTTCTTCAACTCGAATAGTCGGATGATAAATTCTTCCTGTATCGCAATTTATTCTTAAATCTTTACATTCGATTTCAGATCGAATATCATGAGCTATTCCAACTAATTGATCAAAGGCACCATTATATTTCATTTGTTTTAGTTCATAATATAGTTTTCTTGGACTATCAGTTAATCCAATTATTTCACCATCTAATAGAACTCGTGTATATCTTCCATATTGATTTATTGGAACATCTTGTATATTTCTTACTTTTTGTTTAAGAATGCCCTTTAAATGATCAAATTGTGAATTTTTAACAACAGTAACACTACCAATTTGAGACAAATTCTTAACAAGACCTACTTTATGACCTTCACTTGTCTCACAGTGACATATCGGACCAATAATTGATGGATGCAAATGACGAGGAGCTGTAAGTTTATTTGTCGATGAATCAGCTGTCGGAGAATTGATTCGACGTAATGATGCTAATGTTTGCAAATATGTTAACCTTTGTAGCATTTGAGCTACGCCTTTCTTTTTCCCCCAATTTCCTGTCAATAATGCAGTCTTGAGACCCTGATCAATTATATTAGGTTTAATTTGATTAATAACATTCAATGGTTTTTCATCATCAGCATTTCTTTTCTTAAAAAATTTATTACATTCATTCAACATCTTTTTATAATATTGTTTAAATAATTCAAAAATTAATTGCCCAGGTAAATCAATTCTTTTATTTATATAACTGTCTCTGTCATCTATTGGGATTCTACCAAGTTTACAGTGAAGCAATCTATTAATCATGTAACCAATATAAAATGCCTTTTCAGTATAATTATTATCAACATGTGGTAGCATGTTGTCTTTGAGTAATTGAAGTAAATGTAGTTTCTTCTCTTTTTGTTTTGTTTCCTTATCTGTTTCAGTATATTTTTTAATAATACGCATTTTAGTCATAAGATAATTAATGGCATCTGTTTGGCTAAGAATTTTAACACCTTTCTCGTTTTTTGTCTGTTCAAGAGACATTCTTACCATCCCAATCATATCAATATCATTTGAATCATAAACACAATAATTAATAATATCACTATCAGATTCGATTCCAAGAGCTCTCATCAAAATGAAAACTGGAATTTCATTTAATATCGGCACTCGAATTGTCATTGTATTATCTTTTTTAAGTCTAATATTGATAATCTGCATCATATCAGTTTTTGTAGATTTAGAATTGACTTGTACCGTATATATTTTGACTGCAGATTCTTTCTTAATAAAAACTAATGGACGGTTTTCAATCATACGTTCTAATGAAACAACCACTTTTTCAGATCCATTAACTATATAATAGCCACCAGGATCATAATCACATTCAGAATTATTGTGACCTTTTTTCAAATTAAGTGAACAATATTTTGAACGGATCATTATTGGCATATTCACAATCGGGTATTCATATTCCGGCTGCCCAACTACATTAGATGTTACAGTTCCTGTTGCAATGTCTGTAACTTCTTGAATTTGAGTAATTGTGGCAACAATTTTTGATGCATAAGTTAAATTCCTAAGTCTCGCATCCGATGGAAACATCATTTCATCATCCATATCAATAAATGGAGGTTTGACACCAATGTCAGAAAATTTAAATTTATATTTATATACTCTATCTTTAGTTACTTTTTCAAAAAATACACTGTTTGCCTTAGTTAAAAAATTAGGTATATCCTCATCAAGTAATTTATCAGAAGAATTATATAAATGTGATTGCATAACATTCTTTTGTCTAAAAAATAAATCTGATAATTTATAAATATTATCCAATGCTATATTATTATTTGATGTTGTCGTATTTTTTTCCTCATTTTTTTGTTTCTTTAAACCACCATCTTGTATTTTTTTACCTAACATATTGTCTGATGATTCAACAGCAAAATTCATATATTAATAATATTAATATATCAATTTTTTTATATATTTTTACATGGCTTATAGAAAAATATTTTGTTATTCTTTTAGAAAACTATAACAAGATGACTATGCTAAAAATGTAGTGTACATTGAAATTCATCAGTTGAATTTCAACATTATTTTATTATGTTATATTTTTCTACAATTCGTATTATACATTTTTATTATTAAATCCAACTGGTGGTTTCTTTGGAACTTTCTTTTTTCTTTTTCTTGTTGATGGAAGATCATTTAATGATGCAATAAAATTGTCAATATTTGAAAAATTACTTACATCACTATTAAAAGATGTTTTTATTAATTCATCTAATTCCTTCATTGTATGCATTTCCATGTGTGATTGTGATAATGGCTGTGGTGATACAGAGTATGGTGATACAGAGTATGGTGATACAGAGTATGGTGATACAGAGCATGGTGATACAGAGTATGGTGATAATGGCTGTTGTGACATTTGTGATTGTACTATTGGATCACTTATTCTTTTTATTTCTTGTTTTAAAAAATCATAATAATGATCAATATTCAAATATTTTTTTATTAATTCTACAATTGATTCAATTCTTTCATTTATAGGGGATAATGATAGATTATTTATAAATATATAATACTTATTTTCATATATTTTATGTTTGCAATCATAATATTTAATTAGATATTGATCATATAATAATGTTGTATTTTTCCAAAGTTCAACTACTTGTGAAATTTTTGTTGAATCTTTTGATGTTTCATCATTATAAAATTTTATAAAATTTCTGTATTCTTCAATCATTTTATTAATTTTATTCATATTACTTTCATAATCATTTATAAAATTATACAATAAAATTAGAAACATTATATATACACTTTTAAAAAATCCACTTGAATATAATAAATACATCACAAATAATTTATAATAATTCATTTTGTTCCCGTTAGTTAATGCATTATAACATGTATTTAATAAAAATATAATTTGATATCCACAAAAATATCCTGTAATACCTAGACCTAAGTATGTCAAATAGTTAGTCATTTATGATTATATTAATAGTTTAAACTTTAAATAATTTCAAATAAAATCTCATTTTTATGATGTTTTTTTAAATATTTATTTGCTTTTCCGAAATGATCTTCATTATTAAAACATTCATATGATTTAAATTTTGTTGCACATGACAGACCTGATGGATGTGATGATATTATAATTTTATGTTTTTCATCGTCAATCAAATTATGTTTTTCATATGCATTTTTCCCCCAAAGCATAAAGACTATATTTTTTGTATTATCAGAAATAAATTTAATAAGTGAATCAGTTAATTCTATCCATTTTTTTTTATGACCATCAGGACATCCTTTTTGTACAGTTAATATCGTATTAAGCATAAGACATCCTTGATAGGCCCAAAAGGACAAATTTCCATGTTTTGGAATTTTAGTTATATGTTTGAATTTAAGTAGATTTTTATAAATATTTTGTAAAGAAGATGGAATAGGCATTCCTTCAGGAACAGAAAAAGACAAACCCATAGCTTGAGGAATTATATGATTATTAATGTCTCTTGAATCATGATATGGATCTTGACCTAAAATAACTATTTTAATTTTATCGAGAGGTGTTGCATTTAGAGCATTGAAAACTAAATCTGGATATGGAAAAATATTAACAGTACCGTTTGAAAAATTAAGACAGTAAGACAAATATTTATTAAGTTTATCTATATTATTTTTAAATAATTCACCATTATAAAATTCTTTGTATGTATCATTAATTGGAAAAATATTCAAATCAACATTATAATCTGGAAATTTTTCTACCCATGATTGATAAGAATAGTCAGAAACACTAATATTATGTGAATTCATATAATATTTGTTTAATAGTATATTTTTATATAATTATTTGTTTACTAAATCAAAATTTTTTTATGAAGATGAATTCCTTAATCTCAAAACACGAAGGAAAATATTAACGTAATCCAATACCAATTTTGATGCCTTCAATGGATAATTTATGCACCCATGCGTTTTACAAGACAAATTTTGTGATTCCAATAAAAGTCTTGAAGTATCTGATAAAACAAAAAATCCAAATAAAATTATAACGCTAAATGCCATAACCTTATAAAATGTTCTGTTTGCACCACCTAAAAAGAAATACCCTAGCTCAATTATAATAACGCATACTAATACCCATAATAAATTTTTTATCCATCCAGACATTCTTATTAATGTTTCTTCTGAAGAAAAATATACAATTCCTGTTAAAATAGATACAATGATTGCTGTAATGGCTGCTGCTTCAGGAACATGTGATGAATATTTAGTTGATGTACCAACCATTAAACTTAATGCCAATAATAATAGTAAAAATCCAATGTGGTTTACAAAGAATTGATCGCTAAACATCATACTTAATCCTCCACATGCCAAAATAAAATATACTACAACTAATTTAAATGCATTTGATGGATCACTAATCTTCATTTTTGCTACATATTTTGATGCTACAGCAATAAATAGTAATGCAACAAATATATAAAGATAAATATTAATTATAAAATCTTTACTATTGACAGGATGTTGATAATTATCATAAATTAAATATATAGCTACAAATATCATAACTAACAATATTGTCATTTCAGTATTCATTTCGATATTCATTCTTATTATATATATAGTAAATATTTTTGTTTTTTTTTGGTATATATATAATTATACATGTATCAAGACAAATACCACAAGTATAAAAGGAAATATCTGGAATTATCACAAAAAGGTGGTAATAAAGAAGAAGAAATGTTTAGAGTAATGCAAAAACACAATTTAACCATATACTTTGATTCAGGATCTAATAATATATGGATGACTGAAATGAAAGATGAAGAAATAGAAGAATCTGGACAAACAGTAAAAAAGTCATTACCATCTAAGAACTTAGGAGAAAACATTAACGAATTTGAAAGAAATCTTAGTGAAACATTAAATTCAAGATATTATGTTAGAAATGACAATCTTGACAAACTAATGAATTTGGATGCTAGAAATAATTTTGATTATTTGGAAGATTTTTATAGCAATTTATTTAAAGGAACAGTTGAAAAATTATACATTGACCCAATATATATTACTGATGATGTTAAAAAAAGAGTCAGAATTTTTTACGAAATAGATACAAAAGAAGAGCAAAGTTTACCTGTGGTTAGATATTTTATGTTTAAAGATAAATCTAATCCTTGTCATTTAATTGAAATAGTTAAAGATGAACTCCGTGAAAAAGAAAAAAAAGAAAAAGAGTTAGGTATTAGTAATACTAAATATGCTTTTACAAATGTTAGAGTTCTTGGCAAAGGAAAAGCTGGTGTTGCTTCATTATTTAATTATGCAGACAAATCAAATTTAAAATTAGCCGTAAAATTAATGAAAAGCACTGAATTTACCATGCAAAATGATGGAAAATATCTACCATTAAATATTTTATATATTGGTGATGAAATTAAAACCCCATCTATAACAGGAAGTTTAATTTTACCTAGTAGAGACAAAAACAATATCAGATATTTTTACCCTTCAAGATTAACTGGTATAATTGATAATTATCATCCAGACTATTCAAAATATAATACTTATACAACAAATCATCCACGATACAAACAAATACTATTATCAGTAGCAAGCGATAATTTTACAAATCAAACCATAATGCATATGATTTTAGAAAAAATATTATCCGAACATGGTATGGATAACTATATCAAACAATTAGATGCTATTTTATGTCGGGAAAATAATTCTAGTTATTCACCAGAAACACAAAATTCCCTATTCAAGACTATCGCTACAACACTATCAAATACTGGTGCTGTTATCTGGGATTCAGTTAAACAAATCTCACCTGTCAACTTAGATACTATAAAAATTAATGGATTAACATTTATGGAAGCGGCTGATGCTGGCGATTTACATAAGCATTTATATGATCTTCAACAAAAATATTTCAGTGAAGTCCGTGTTCCAGATGACTTAAAGAAAAAAATTGATGACAAAATAAAAAAAAATATTGAAGCTGATGGATTTAAATTACACGGTTTTAAAGAAGATAAACGAGTTCGTAGTGGTGAAAATACATATTATGGTGTATTAAACCATGTTCTAACTAAAATAATAGTTGATGTGTTAAAACCAATGTCAATTTTACAACATCCTAAATATGCATTTGTTCATGGAGATCTTAAAACTAAAAATATATTTGTTAAAAATAAATATGATGATAACGGAAATAAGATAGGTTATTATTATAAAATAGCAGATTATGATAAAAGCAGTATTACTTTTAATAATGTTCGATTTCATAATGTCGGTGCTGCTGGTGTTAGAGTATATCTAAATGCATTAGGACCATCGATTTATCAAGATGATTTTTATTCTGAAGAACAAATTAAAAAATATAATGAAATATTAAATGATAAAAATAAACAGGTAACAATTAATAACTTGTATGAGCAATCTGGAAAACAGGTATCAAAAGACGAATTTAATGTAAATTTGCTTGTTGAAATATACAGTTTCTTGGCAAATCAAGGAAAAAAAGATATCACACAAACAATAGAAAGTTTATTTTCTGATTGGATGAAAAATCAGACTTATAGAAAAATATTGATTGATATGATAAAAAAAAATAGAAAAGCTAAACAGGAATTTCCTGAAGGTTGTTGTCAATATTGCTATAAATATAAAATTAATATTAATGATCAGAAGGCTTGTTCAAAAAAATGTATTTCGTCATACGGTCAATTTCAAGATGAAAATCTTACTAAATGTAAAGAAAAACCTGATGATAAAACAAATGAATTTGAAAGTTATGACAATAGTAGTCTAATACAAACACTGTATAATTTACAACAAGATAACAAAAACTACTATACATTAACTGGATTATTATCAAAATTATCTGTTTTATTTCCTTCGCTTGAAAGCATTGAATTTGAACAATTATATGTCAGATATTTGCCAGTTCCATTTTATCATACCATCGATCTTTATACATTATTTTTATCTTTAATGCAGTCACCAATGGTTTACACATATTTAAGATATTGTCATAACAATAGAAATGCCAAATTTATTAAAACTGATATTTTTTGGAATTCATTCAGAGATTTGTGGGCAAATGATGAAGATATAGATATCATTTTTGGATATTATGAATTAGGATATAAACATGCTATTGAAGGTGATGACGCAAGTATCGGTGTCATACTTGATCCAGTCAAAAAAAATCCATTTAGATTATTAAAACGAGTTGATAATTCATATTGGGATCGAGTTTGGTATGGTAAATATAATGATGAAATTAAAAAATTAAATTTACCAAGTGAAATCAAGCAAATAAAATTATCAAGTGGATCATTATACACTTATCCACAAATATGTTTAAGTGAATGTGGTAATTATAAATTAAATGTTCACAGAAAAAAAAAAATTTATTATTCAAATAAAGATTTGATAGTTTATAATATGAGGAGTATTGGCGAGGCACTCGAGGGTGCAACTGAATCTAATAGCGATGAAATTAAAAAAAAATATGTTTCGACCTTACGACAAAATGCAATTGATAAATTATCAGCATTACATAATCTTGAAGAGAATAAATATGGAGATGACAGTGATATTATGAATGCCTTGGGGGCGACTCAAATTAATAAAGAGGATATGGCCAAAAGTTTCAAAGAGAGACTAGCGGCATTGGAAAAAGAGAAGGAAGATAAAATAAAGGAGAATGAGAATTATAGGAGAAAAATCGAAGATGATAAAAATAAAATAAAAGAATGGAAGTTTACTGATTATAAAAGAGATGTATTGAGACAAATTAAAGAAGTACAGCCCGTCGTGCAAGTTCCACAGACAGTAGAAAAAGTAACACCAGAACTCAGACAGGAAGTACAGCCTGTTGATCAAGTTCCAGAGCCAATAGAAGAAGTACCACAAAAATCTAAACCACATACTTGGAAGGAAATCTGTAATTTTATATTTGTAAAATGTTATCTTATTCCATATTCTGGTTGGTATGGTTGGTCGCTTAGACTTATTCCAACTCCGGGAGTTGTTAAAGTTACGGATTTATCGAAAAACCAACTAGAGATATTAATTACAATGACAACAGATGATGATGATAGAAATATCCTTACATACATAAATGAATATAATCCAAATACAACAGATAATCCATCCCTTGTAAAAGATAGTGAAGTAATGGGTTCATTAGATAAAATTAAGTACCAAAAAATATCAGAGGTTGCTGAGAGTAAATACCAAGAAATAAAAAAAACAAAACTGGCAAAATTTGAATCTATATTAAATGAAAGAAAGGCAACCGACAAAATTATAACACAAGAATATACTACTAAAAAAAGAGAAATTGAGGCTCAGAGAACGACAGAAACAGCTGAAATTAGCAAGATAAACGCTAGTGTTAAATCAAAAATTACAGCCCATAAATCTATGTTGGAAAACACAGCAGATGATTTAACCACTGATATTAATAAAAAAATAGTTAATTTCATAGAAAGTAAAGGAATTAATTTTAATACTGATTTGCCTAATATTTGCAAAACGAATTCTTACAAAGATTTCTTTAATAATGATCTTAATTGGGATTTTTGTTTGCCGGATGGTACATTTACAAAGGATTTAATTTATCATATTACTGGAGCAACAAAAAAAAATAAAGGGGAAAAAGCGACGAATGTATAGTAAAAAGTCACATACGAACCTATTTATTTTCAATTCAAAAATCATTATATTGAATTAGTTATATTATCGCTTTTCAGCCATGTTTCATTTGATGCCTAGTAAAATGATTATCATTATTTAATTTTAGTATAATAAAATATCAAATGAAATTACTGTTTAATTATATTGCATATGGAATAATTATTTATTATTTTATGGCTAGTCAAATTGATTTATTACAGTATTATGCTGAATAATACAAGGCAACATATCTATCAACAAAATTATTTAATAAAACTTAATTAGAATAATAATTTTTTATATAGTTTTATATACTTTTCCTATCATGATAAGAAATTGGTATACTTTTATAATAAGTGTACCTAAAATAAATAATATGTTAACATAATGGATATTTATCATACCAATATTATAATTACTACTATTAGTATACAGTTAATAATATGACTTATTATATCGTATATTACTCTTTTTACCATACATCCATTAAAGAAAAATTGATATTAATAATATAAAATTTATTATTATTAAAAAAAATATATAAAGATAAATTTGTATGTATACATTTAGCTCATGGACCTAATGAATGGCATGAAAAATATTCACAACATTGATTCGTTGAATGATGACGAATTATTTGACCTTTTAGATCAAATTGATATGATTAACGAAAATCAAAATTCATCTAAATTATTTTGTAAAACATGTAATACAAATGATACAATTTCGGAAGATACAGCACAAGGTATAATTGTTTGTATTGGGTGTGGATCAATTTTAGCAGATTTATTTGATACAACTCTTGAATCAAGACAGTATGATAATGATAATAATACAGTTGCAAGATGTAGTTCAACAACTAATCATTTTTTACCACAATCATCACTTGGAACAAGTATAAGAGGCATAAAGAGAAACAAAGTTAGATTATTACATAGTTGGAGTGCAATGCCTTATAGAGAAAGAAGTTTAAATGCTGTTTTAAAACAAATACAGGCTAAGTGCAATCAAGCTGGCATTATAAAATGTATTGAAGATGATGCCAAAATATTATATAAAAACATTAGTGAAAGTAAACATGCATATGGAAAAAACTCTGGAAAAACAGTTATTATTAGAGGAATAAATAGGAGAGCATTAGTTGCATCGTGCGTTTTCTATGCATGTAAAAAAAAGGGTAATACTAGAAGCCCAAAGGAAATTGCTAAATTATTTGATCTAAGTTATAAAGATATTACAAAAGGATATAAATTATTTTTAAAATTTGTTCTTAAACAAATACAAATAGAAGATAAAATTACAAATCCAGAAGACTTTATTACAAGATATTGTCGTGAATTACATGTTAAAAATAATCATATTGATCAGGCAATTCAAATTGCAAAAAATATACAAAAATTAGATATTGCATCAACACACACACCTTTTTCAGTAGCCACAAGCAGTATAGTTTTAATGCTTGATTTAAATAAATTTAATTTTGATAGAAAATACATAGCAAAGAAATTTAATGTTTCTGATGTAACTATTACTAAAACGTATAAGAAAATTGAGAAATACAAAGATATTTTGACAAATGATGAATTATGTAATCAATTGGCCAATAAAATGGAAGAAGAAAGAAAAAAAATAAATATACCTGAGAAATTAAAATCAATATATGAAAACAATACAAATAATGATGATCTATGTGAAAATAATAATATAATCTTTTTCGAAAGGAAATTTAATATTGAAAATGAAAATCTTGATGAATATATAACAGATATAGAAGCAGACTTATATGATAAATTAAGTCAGACTGATGATGAATATGAGAATATATTTAACTAATTATACTTTTTTATTAATAATTAAAAAGTAACAATATAGACCATTTCGCGCTACCATACATTGGTTTACAAAAGTTAATAATAATACTGAAAATATTTTTGTAGTACAGATGCATATTTTATCATGATACTAATATTATAAAAGTAATACAAAATCGCACTATTTCTGATAATTATAATTAATAAATATATTTTTACACACGGATGGTGTGTGTAAAATTTTACTTTCTCTGGGAAATTTTTAAAAACACCATTTTTTGAGACCATTATATCATTAAAAAGTGTTAAGGTGACTATTTATAATAATACTCATAAAACCAGATTTTTAATTTTTATTATTTTGATTAGTTGGGTAAATAATGTAAAAGTATATTAGATGGCAATTTAAGTGGGAAAAGTATACATATCGAATAATTGCGCATTTTTGCGGAAATAATATCGCCGTATTCCGCCGTATAAAAATTAGAATAATATATATAAAATATCACATAGTATAATAATATAATGGCTAATTATACATGTTCATTTTGTAATTTTAAATCTAATCGAAAAAACGACTATACGCGACACATTCAATCAAAACGGCACTTAGAAAAAGTTACACAACCAACAACCATACAAGTCACATCACTCGACAATCGTTCCACGGCACAATTTACGCAAAAAGAATTTAAGTGTACAAATTGCGATAATATATTCACACGAAGTTCGAGTCTCCTGAGACATAAAAAAGTGTGTATGGAAACAATTATTGACAGTACAAAAGTATCTCAATTAGAAAAAGAGAATGAAAGATTACAGAACGAACTGAGTAAAATTGGAAAACAAGTAGAAACATATGAAATGATGCTAAAGTCTTTCACAAGCCCTCAAATTATTAATTATTTTAATTATATTTGTACAAATTATCCTAACACGCCTGTTTTAGAATCACAGAAATCATATATTAATTTATTAGAAGCAAAAACAATGACCTTGATTGAGGTTATTACAATGTACCATCAAAGTAAAAATTTGATTAACTTTATTGGTGATTATATTATTAAAACATATAAGAAAAAAGAGCCAAGTGAACAATCTTTTTGGAGTACTGATATTACAAGATTAACTTATATAATTAGAGAGGCTTGTAAAGGTAATGATGATATATGGTCTTATGATAAGAAAGGTGTTAAAATTAAAAAGATAGTTATTGATCCGGCATTAAAATATATTAAAGATAGTTTAATAGATTTCTGTAAAGAAAATGGTGCATCAACTGATGAACCAGAATTTAGTCAATTAAAGGCAGCATTAGAAATTATTCCTACTATTAATAGTGGTTCATTGGCTGACGATATTTTGAAATATATTGCTCCTGAATTTACAATTACTCATGGTGATAATAAAGCTATTGTTAAGGTTTAATATTTTTGTTTTCTTAAGAAATTTGTGATGAGTCATAATCAACTAATGCATGCTCTAATGCGTCTCTTACATTCTTAATGAGTATTACTTTAAATGTATCATCAAATAAATCAGGATATTCCTTTTTAAGATCATTGATATCATCTTCATTTTCTGATGACACTAATACTAATCTCACACCAGCCTTTTTTGCTCCAGGAAGTTTATATTGAAGTCCGCCAATTTTTGAAATTTTTCCTGTTAATTCTATTTCACCTGTAGCTGCAACATCATTTTTTATTTTTTTGTTTAAAATTCTTGATATAAAAGAAATAGCAAATACGATTCCTGCAGATGGCCCGTCTTTAGGTGTTGCTGCAGATCCGGGACAATGAATATGAAGACCTCCAGGATGTTTTTTAATATATTCATCACGTATCTCATTATTAATATTATTGATTGCAGTTGTAAATGCGGCAATAACACTTTCTTGCATAATTTTTTTTTGGTTTCCAGTTAATTTTAATGTAAATTTGCATTCATCACCGGCCGTATAATTATCATAAACCTGAATTGGTAAAATACCGCCATGACCTCTATCTGTAGCATATAGACCATTTATGACACCAACTAATGGTTCATTATGTATTTTAGTGATAAGAGAATTATTTTTCCCTAAGTAATTTTCTACAATTTCCTTTGTTAATTTAATTGGATTTTCTTTAGAAACTTGATTTATTTTTTCAAACAAATTGGTGTTGTAAATTCTATCAATATTTAATTTTAAAAATATTTTTTCTAACTTTCTTTTTAAATCTCTAACACCAGGCTCATTTGTGTAGTGTTCGACAATGAAATCAATAACATCATCATCAATAAGAATTGAATCTTTTTCAAATCCAACTAATTCACACATTTCATTAATTAGAAATTTATGAACGATTACTTTTTTATCTGTTGGTTTAAATGGTTTAACTTCAATTTCATTAATTCTATCCATTAAAATATTATCTATTAATGATGAATCATTGTATGAAAATATGAATAATACTTTATTGAGGGGAAATTTTACTTCTTGAAAAAATCTATCTTGAAATTCTGTATTTGTATTTGGATCAGTGATATGTATAAGGATATTATAAATTTCATTGTTATCATATTTTTTACATGCTTTATCTAATTCATCAAAATACATGATACATCTTGCACTCCCTGCTTCAACCATTTTTTTAACAATCATTCCTGGTTGTGATCCACTATAAGTATATCCATGACCATGTAATAATTCTCCATCATTTTGTCCACCTAGCGTAATTTGTACAAATGGAATACCTAATGCATTTCCAATTTCTTTTGCAATTAATGTTTTGCCAACACCTGGGGGACCAGCCAAACCAACTGCACTACCAGAACTTGCAGGATTACAAATCCATTTTCCAATTAATTCTTTAATTGCTGATTTGCATTCATTATGGCCATAAACTTTATTATTTAATTTATTTGTAATACTTTCTAGAAATTGTTTTCCTTTATCTTTCCCTTTTCCAACATCAATAAAATATGTATCATCATCAGATGATGGCCATGGAAAATTAAGTAGTGTTTTAACATATAATAGTTGTTTATAATATTCATTATTATTTGCTGATTTCATTTCTTCTATTTTTTCAAAAGACAGTTTCTTAACACTATCAGGCATATTATTTTTGACAATAATTTGTTTTTTAAGGTCAATATCATCTGTACTTATTGATTTTATTCTATCTATTTCTGATTTAATACTGAATGTTGTTTTCCTTAATTTAATTTGGGATAAATAACTTAAATTATTATAAATAATATCAGAAATTGAGAATTCAGACTCTATTTTTTTTTCTTTTGTAATTCCAAATAATAAACCAGCAATATTGATACTTTCATCTGATCCAATTAATAATAATTTTATCATTGTAAACATATTTGATATGCATGATTTAGGATTATTATCATTCTTAACAAATTCTTTCATTAAATTAATAAATGATAATTTTACATAGCTATTGTATTTTTGATAATCATCCATTATTTTATTATTAAATGAATTTTCATCTAGAGTTATAATGTCACAGATAGAAACATTTCTCATATAAGACTTTACAAATTTAGTATTGATTTCATTTCTTGTTAATACATAGTTTTCTATATCTTTTTTTTTTTGATAAATATCATTATTGCAAAGTTGTGATGTTCTAATTAATAAATTTAATGAATCATTCGAAAAGAATCCAGTTAATATTATATTATCAATATATATATTGCAATAATTTTCCAATATATAAAAATCCACTTCATCTGAATTTGAAATTTTTTCAATAATAATATTATTTACTTTAATTTCATTAGTTTTGTATTTTAATGGTGTGAATACTTTATTAAAGAATGTTAGTTTATTATTTGTTTCACTGTCGAATATATATTTATATCTGAATCCAATTAATATTGATAATGCTATTTTAATTGATGGAAACCCAATTACAGAGCTTAATTTATTGATTATTATATTTTTTATATTTTCAAATTGATCAACATATCCATTAACACCAATTAATTTATGGATATTAATTAAATCTTGAACTTCTTTTGTATTAGTTAATGTTGCATATTTATCAAGTTCAATTAAATTAGTCATAGTATCATCATTTTCACATATCGAAACCATTCTTTGATTATATATTGTATTTAACTGTCTAATCATATCATTTATGATTTTGAGATAACTATTTCGTTTCTTTACATCAATAATATAACTGATGTAGCATTTTTCAATATGTTTTTGAAAATGAAATAAATAATCAGAATATCTCGCATACTCTTCTATTAAATTATTAATTTTGATATCTTTTGCAATTTCACCCATCTATATATTAACAACAAAAATTTATTTTAATTTAACACGCCAATATAATATTCAAAATTAGACTAATATAATCAAAAATTATATAAAAAAGAATAATACTAAATTTAATATAATCATATATAAAAAAGTGATATAAAAATATACCGACATTATATGGTATAATAAACACACTCGCGTCTCTTTCAAAAAAAAATATCTATAGTCTTATAGTATAATTAAAACAATGTCAACTAAACAATCTAAATCAGTAAAGAAAACAACCACAACAAAAGCTGTTAAGGCAACTGCAACAACTACACCTAAAAAGGCAGCTGCTACACCTAAAAAAACAGCAGCAACTACATCTAAGAAAACAACTTCTAAAAAGACAGCCACATCAAAAAAGACAGTTACCCCTAAAACCACATCTGCTGCAGCACCAACACCGGCAACAACACCGGCAACTACAGCAGCACCATCAACAAAGAAGGGTGGCGCTAAAGAACCTAAACCTGCCAACCCAGAGCCTGTAACTACAACTCAAGGTGAAGAAGGTGATGCAGGATCTAAGACACGATTTTTCAAGGTTATAATTGATAATGCAGAGGTTCCTCACGGAAGATTTTCTGGATCAAAACCTAAACAAGCTGCTAATAAAGCTCTAACTTCCATTTTTAAATCAAAGGAACAAAGTGGTGGAAGTGTAACTGGCAAAGTTAAATTCAGTATTGTTGAATGCACACGTGGCAGCAAACATAAGAAATATCACTATGTTGGTGAACGAGTTAAACTCAAGGAACCAATGAAAGTAACAATTGGTAAAGGTGATAATGCAAAGGTTATTGAATATAAATTTAATAACAAAGTTATGAAAGATAAATCAGTTACTGCATAATTAAATATATTTTGAGATTTTATAATTTATTAAAAAAATTATAAAATTAAAAATCAACTTCTGTATATTGTGAAACTACATCAATTCCAACTGAAGATGGTGTTGAACCATTATTCGTGACTATTTGGGTTTGTAGTAAATGATTTTTCGCTGGAATATTTGTTGTACATGATCCTTCATAATATGACCCACCATTTAAGACTTCAAGTGAATAGTAGACTGTATTTCCGTTTGGAGGACAATATATTCTTGCTTCAAATAATGATGTAGATAAATCTCTTGCAGGAAATTTACCAACTAATGGATCTTTTGTCGCGCGACCAGTAATTGTTGTCCCACTCGAGACTGATTGTGATATATTTACATTATATGTACCAGTATATCCAGTTCCTGTACCAAATGATGTAATATATGTGCCTGATGCAATACCTGTTCCAGTAATTATTTGACCTACAAAAAGATTTCCAGAAGAATTAATTAAAGAAGCAACTGTTAATACAGTCCCAGATATTGATCCACTAACTAATGCTTCTCGCATGGCAGTCATATTTGTATTTGTATATGTTGATGATGCGTTATCTGCAACAGTATAAACACCTACCCCACCATATGTTCCAGATACAAATCCAGTTATAGTTGTATTATAGTTGGGATAAGCAAAAAAATTGATTTGTTGACCAATATATAGTGATCCAGATGATATACTATTAACAGTTAAACTAGTACCAGATATATTTGCATTAAACTGACATGAAATTGTTTGGCTATGCATAAAGTACCATGTCGAATCATATGAATCAACACCAAAACCAAGGATTCCAGAATTTGTTGATGGATCTCCAGATAACCAAGAACTACCACCATCAGTTAAACCAACAAATGATGATTGGGTGGATACAGATGATGCACTTGACAACCCAAATCGAGCAACATACAGAAATCCATTGCAATTTGGAAGAAGACCTCTGCAATATAAGGATTGGGATTGACGCGTACCAGCATAAGATCCAACGGGAGTATTCGAGACATATCCAATTCGTCTATTTGATGTAAAGAAACTAGCTGGCTGAATAGTACGACTAGTTGCTGTTCCGGTTACAGAATTGAAAAAATTAAAAGTTGTTGGTGTTGTATTACTTCCTCCTGGTGCTCCCCAATAACCAATTTTATTTGTCGCTAAAAATGGTTGAAGAGAATAATCTGATCCAATCGGATTTATTTGATCAATACTTGTTCTTCCAGTTTTCAACCTTGAAAATAATTTGGCACCACTTGTCGGACGACCAGGTGCAGTAATAATAGACTGGCCAATGATAGGATAATTGTCAGTGTCAATTAGTAATTTTGAAGTTCCATCTAATATACCATTTTTATTATATTGTACTTGTGTATTTGACCCACCAATAATGACTACGCCAGATTCACCCGTGTCACCTTTAAATCCTTGAGGACCTTGGACTCCTGTTGCACCTTGAGGACCTTGGACACCTGTTGCACCTTGCAGACCTTGCGGGCCTTGTTGGCCTTCTGGACCTTGTGGGCCTTGTGGGCCTTGTGGGCCTTGTGGGCCTTGTGGGCCTTGTGGGCCTTGTGGGCCTTGTTGTCCTTCCGGGCCTTGTGGGCCTATATCTCCTTTATCACCAGTTCTTGCAAAACAAATATCAATATCTTCATCATTAACAAATGATAATTCAACATTTCCAGTAATATATGATACTGAAATATTATACCAGTCATTATTTATTATTATAAAATTAATTGCATAAAATAGAAAATTTAATGGATCAATTTTCTTTGAAATTTTAATATGACCTGGTATTGTACTCATATTTTTTGTTATTGTATCAATAAATGAACTTAAATCATCTTTATTGATATCATATCTACTAATCATTAATTGTTTTGATGATTTACTAGAAACATCATCTAGAGATAAATACCCAATATTTTGATAATCACTAATTATTTTTTCATTAAATTTATACATAAAACATGTTGCGCTTAATGCACCATCGACACCAGGTGTACCTGGATCACCTTTAGCACCTGTATCACCTTTGGCACCAGTATCACCTTTGGCACCAGCTGCACCTGTATCACCTTTATCACCGGTATCGCCCTTGACACCAGCTATTCCAGGTTCGCCTTGAAAACCCTGAAGTCCTATTGCGCCTTGAGGTCCTTGAGGTCCTTGAGGTCCTTGAGGTCCTTGAGATCCTTGAGGTCCTTGAGGTCCTTGAGGTCCTTGAGGTCCTTGAGGTCCTTGAGGTCCTATAGGCCCTTGAGGCCCTATATCTCCTTTATCGCCTGTTCTTGCAAAACATACATCAATATCTTCATCATTAATAAAAGTTAATTCAGTATTTCCAGTAATATATGATACCGAAATATTATACCAGTCATTATTTATTATTATAAAATTAATTGCGTAAAATAGAAAATTTAATGGATCAATTTTCTTTGAAATTTTAATATGTCCTGGTATACTACTCATATTTTGTGTTATTGTATTAATAAATGAACTTAAATCATCTTTATTGATATCATATCTACTAATCATTAATTGTTTTGATGATTTACCAGAAACATCATCTAGAGATAAATACCCAATATTTTGATAATCATTAATTGTTTTTTCATTAAATTTATACATAAAACATGTTGCGCTTAATGCACCATCGACACCAGGTGTACCTGGATCACCTTTAGCACCTGTATCCCCTTTAGCACCGTCTGCACCAGTATCACCTTTAGCCCCGTCTGCACCAGTATCACCTTTATCACCTTTAGCTCCGGCTGCACCAGTATCACCTTTAGCCCCGGCTGCACCAGTATCACCTTTAGCCCCGGCTGCACCAGTATCACCTTTAGCTCCGGCTGCACCAGTATCACCTTTAGCTCCGGCTGCACCAGTATCACCTTTATCACCTTTAGCCCCAGCTGCA
>Ga0209668_10000006_pt1 | contig 130262 bp, 122 predicted proteins | sample FrelakmetPLP11PL_FD_187150 | JGI IMG/M metagenome (GOLD analysis project Ga0209668, IMG submission 187150) | Freshwater lake sediment microbial communities from the University of Notre Dame, USA, for methane emissions studies - PLP11 PL (SPAdes)... | ecosystem: Environmental > Aquatic >...
CCGCAGCCGCAAACACAGGCTCTCTTTCCGATTTCGTATACACTCCGCCAACAACCGCATCCACACAACTAACCCTTCCACTTACAAAGTTCCCAGACAGCTACGAAACGTTAACCAGCACACTTGGCACTAGTCTGACTCGCGATCAAAAGATCCTGCTACTACGAAACGGCTACACGCTATTAAACGTTGAACCAACCGAAGAAGCCACAGTTCAACAACTTGCCCAAAGTCCAGCTATCCCAATATATCTCACCGCGGATAGCATATCCGCAACTTTCGACTATCTTGTTACGAACGTTGCGTACCTGCCTGCCGGCAGGCAGGGCGCGATAGCCACATCAGCAATACAGCCGCAACTCGAAAGCATTCTGGCAGCACTTCAAAACGACCTGTTGCTTCGACACTCGCTCCTCACACAAGGACAAGAAAAAGAGGTTGTGAAGAAGGCGATCATGTACACATCAATCGCATTAGCTTTGATAGACGACTCCTATAGTTTTCCAGAAAACGTCACAACCGACGCCGAAACGTTAATGAGCGCTTTCTTGGCAGAACATCAGGGCAAAAACACCTGCATCACACCACTGGTTTGCGCCATTACTTGGCTTGGTTCCTACCCTATTACACTTACTGATCAAGAACGCATCGAACTATTAAGCATGCTTACCCTGACCGCTAAGTTTTCCTACCAGGCCGACGCTTGGCAATCGATCCTTCCGAACCTCAACTACCTTCGCCCAGACAGTTCCGTAACACTGCCCGACTTTTACATGGTCGACCAGGCAATCTATAACACCCTTGGCTACGGCTTCGACATGTCTGCACTATTTGAGCAAGCGAACATCGATCCAATTCAAACCATGCTTGCTTCCGCGCCTGCAAACGAAAGCATTTTTACAACCGATCGTTCATGGCCATACACCACCGCGTCAAATTCCACCGTCATCACGGCGATTCAGGATGTTACAAACGAAGCACTGTTATCCAACCAACCGTTTATTCCCCTAACGCAAACAGAGGAAACACCACCTTCGACACTCTACGTCGAGTCCTCACCAGAGCTCTACGAAAGGCTGCTGTATTTGCTAGACTATCTGGACACCTTCTTTCCTGGGCAAGAACAGTTTGCAACTATTCGCGCTTTGCTCACAGCCACTCTTTCAGCACAAGATCCAAATCTGGCAGGAACACCCGACACCCAGCAAAAACTTTACAGCCTATATCTTTATTCAGCTGAGCTTCTAAACGAATACTACCCCAACACGCAAGATCTGCTTCTGACAACGCTTCAGCTGGACGATGAAACCACCACACTTGCGCTTGGGACTACTCTTATAACCACTTATTCGCCGGAAGCAATCAGTTCAACAGTGGACTACGCCAACTTCAACGAGGACTACGACTACGAGCTTCAATCTCAAGCCTCTGGCTCGATCCGTGTACCGGTCTGGATGTATCACAACATCGACTACCCGCCGAGTAACAGTAGTGCTGCCAGGCTCTATGTCTCACCTGAGCGGTTTGAGGAACAGATGGCATACCTTCTAGCCAAAAACTACAAATCGCTTACGCCGACTGAGTTCTATACGCTACTGCAAAACGGAGAAAATCCTACTCAAAAATCGGTTTTACTTACGTTCGACGATGGCACCAGAGGTCAATACACAACCGCTTTTCCAATCATGCAAAAATACGACATGGTCGGTACGTTTTACATTATCAGTTCCAAGTCCGGAATAACTGCCTCCGAGCTTCGCGAAATGGCTAACGCAGGAATGTCGATCGAATCACACTCTTACGATCATCGTGACCTGCGAGACGTCGACGCCACAGGGCTTATTACTGAAACTGTAACTAGCAAAGTTAACCTGGAAGCACGAACTGGCGTCGATATTATTTCGTTTTGTTATCCTGGCTGCGTGGCAGACGCTGAAGTCTACACCGCTGTCGCAAACGCAGGCTACAAGTTCGCGTTTTCCTGCGGAACCAAGATCGACCACTTCTATTCACATAAATATTCGCTCCATCGCATCCACGCCTACGCCAATATGGAAAAATACAAGAAAGCCCTCTCCGGCACTTGGAGCCGCCCGTAATCTATGATATATTTCGGACATGCTTACAGAAGAACAAAAAAAGTGGATTGAACATCTTTCTAACGATGACGAAATCAAGATTGTTCCGTTTGATCCAACGGCTGAAGATAAGTTCAATAAGGTTAAAAACAAAATTCAGGCTAAGCTTGGAAAAACAATCATAGTGGAACATCACGGCGCTTCAAGCCTTAAGATATCAGGGCAGGACGAAATCGATATCTATGTCCCGGTTCAAGCTGACAGGTTTAGCGATACAATATCGAAACTGAAAAAGGTATTCGGCGAACCAAGAAGCAACTACCCACTTAAACGGGCACGTTTTGCTACTTCCATCAAAGGAAAGCACATTGATGTGTTTCTGATCAATAGTGAATCTGACGGGTATACAAGTATGATAAAGTTTGAAGGTTACCTCAGAAGCCATCCGAATGCACTAAAAGAGTATAAAGAACTGAAGGAAAACAATGCGGGTCTTTCTACGCGAGAATACTACCACCGTAAAACTGAGTTTATCAACGAGATACTAGCAAAGTAATCGCTCTGAAACCTTTTTTCTACTTGTTTCCACCGCCTACTGCATGGTACAATAACTAGACTAATCTCTAGACTAATATTAGACTAATCTCGCAATGAACACGACAAGACAGCCTTTCAAATCGCCGTTTCTATCTCGGTTTACTATCGACACGTCCCAGTTTCCTTTTAGCAATGAGGAGATAAAAGAGCTCGATGCAAAGCTAGTAAGCTACGAACGCTCCATTCTTGACCCGGACATAGGCAAATACTTACTAACGAAAAACGAGCTTTTCGCCTCGTTTGCCATATCTAAAGCAGAGAACTCCGCATTGTCTCTAAATGAAGCAAGGGAGCTATATGAACTGATATCGAGAGACCCAACTCTTGCGCTCGTGAAAAAAGAGCTGAAACAAAAAGGAAAGCTTACTGTAAAAGACTATGAGAAATTGGAGTTTTTAAACATAGTAAGGGTTTTCAAGGGATATAACCAAAACTTATTCAGTCTCAAGGAGTTAAATGTCGACTTTATTAAGGAACTGCACTTTCAGTTGACTAAAGGCCTCGATGTATTCGATCAATATTTGCCAGGTTTTACATGCTATCGCGCCGGGAAGTTAAGAGCTTCGGACGACATCGTTGTCGGAACATACACCCCGGCACCACACAAAGAGATTCTTCCCTCAATTATCGGGCTTGTTAACTGGTTAAAGACTGATTTGACGCCAACAAATATTGCTATCTTTCACGGCGCAGTATATGCACTTCATCCGTTCACCAATGGAAACAAAAGGGTATGTCGTGTACTTGAACACCTTCTTCTTCGATTAGCCGGACTAGATGGCCAAAATCTATATAGTCCTTCGTACTACTATCACAGACAGAAACAAAGATACTACAAAAACCTTCTTGCTACAGCGGAAAGAAGCAATTTGAACTATTTTTCGGCATTTTCATTAGAGGCGATAGCCTTGTCGATCATTGGCGTATTAAGAACAAGCATAGAACTCCAACGTGTAGCTTACATTAAAAGAGCCTATACAACTCCATCAGTAAGGGCCTTGTTAAAGCCACTGGCAAAACGAAAAGTATTACAGTTCAAAAATTACTATAAGGCAGTCGAAGGCAAATTCGCAAGACAAACATTCGTTGATAATCTGAAGAAAGTCGTTGTTGATAAGTCGGTCATAAAAACCGCCTCCGGCAAGAAGACATATTATAAGCTCAACCTGAAACTACCAGAAGAAAAGACTTACAAGCAGTGGGTCGGTTTTGCTGTAGAACGGCTCAGATACGTTCCAGATGATTACATTCTCGCAATATAGAGAGGCTATTCCCAAGCGCATACCTTAATACACACGGTTAAACACGGATACAGCTCCTCCCCATGGCGACAAGCACTTGCACATGAAGAGTACGCACCTCCATTAGCCTCGCACACATCTTGAGAGATACCGCTAGTGCTAATCATCGACTCACATTCGTTAAACTCTTGAATCCATCTACCTTCGTATGCCTGGCAGAGCGCCTGACGTTCAACACTTTTTTCAGCTTCAGACAACTTCACGCTTCGAAAATACTCACCAAGAAAGAACATGCCGACCAAGCTGGCAATAACAACAATTAAAAGGATGGAATGGATAAAAACAAGCTTCTTGCTCATGCCGCTACAGTATCGACTACTGTTTTGAACGCATCTGGTTCACGGATGGCAAGCTCGGAAAGGATCTTGCGATTGAGAAGGATTTTCTTCTCTGAAAGTTTCTTGATAAATTTGCTATATGATAATCCAAAAGGTTTAACCGCAGAACCTAAGCGGATGATCCATTTCGCACGCATCTGCCCTTTTCTTTTTCTGCGGCCGCCAAGGGCGGCCTGACCCGCTTTCCAATAGGCATTTGACGCCACTCTAATAAGCTTGCTTCGTGGACCTTGAAAACCACGATTGGCCATCAAAATCTTTTTATGCGCTTGTCTTTTGGTTACACCTCGTTTAACTCTTACCATGTTAGGCTAACATCATTTTTTTAACTCTTTTGACCATATCCTCACTTAGATTGCGCTTACCACGCTTCCTGGTTCTAACAATCTTATCCTTTTTACTTCGAAGATGGTTCCAGCCTCTTTTTTGATGGACTATCTTTCCTGTCCTGGTTACGCGGAACCTTTTCGTCGCTGTTTTTCTTGCCTTCTGTTTCGCCATTTGCTTCTTTATCAATTGTTATAATCGGCTTCGCAGCCTTTTTCTTAATACTTTTTTCTGTTTTGACAAGAGAAGTCACATAAAACCCTTCCCTCCTTGCAGGTTGGATTATCGCAATACCAAGCTTAGAGTTCAATATCTCCAGCAGTTTTCGCATCAGCTCCTCAGACAGCTTGATATCCACCCGCCGAGGCGTCCGTACAGTTAGCTTTACGCTATTCCCTTCGTCTAAAAACTCACAAACTCGCTTGAGTTTGTGCTCCATATCGCCTTTACCGATTAGTGCTCCAAACCGCATTTCTTTTGTTTCTTCAGTCTTTTTCTTCTGCCCTTTTTGTTTTTTGGACAGTTCATACTTGAACTTGGACCACTCCATTATTCGGCAGACTGGCGGTCGGACATTTGGCGCAACCTCGACTAAGTCTAAACCTTCTTCTCTAGCCATTAAAAGTGCTTGAGCAGTAGGAATTATTCCAATTTGCTCGCCTTCTTCGCCGATTACCCTTACTGGTGACAACCGAATCTGCTCATTTCTACGGTATCTAATGAACCTGTCTTTGTCATATGGCCGGTTAAATGGCCTCCTCTGGTAGTTTGGCAACCTTATGATAATCGGTAAATTTAATTGGTACGCTGAGGATAATAACAAAATTTCCAAGCAAAAGCAAGTTATTTATGGTAGAATTATTTAGAAATGAAGGATTTAAAGAGCACACTTGAAGACTTGACTCCCTTATCTCTTGCCAGCGAGGAGCGGTTAGGACTAATCAGCAAGTTCGCGGGTAATCTGGAGAAGTTCAAGAATAAGTATAATCAGCTGACAGCTAAGGACATTAATAAACCAGCTACCGAGTCCGAAAAAGAACACGCAACAACTCTTGAGCTCCTAGAACACGCAAAGGATCTGATGTTTCTCAAGAAAGGAAAAGAGACTGGTGCTATACTTGGAATTTTGCCTTTTGATACCCCACTCCTTTCACTTACCAAACTCTGGCTTTTTGCACTTGCACAAAACCGCCCGCTAGTTGTTAAACCTTCTTCGTATACGTTGCAAACGACCTTGGAGCTATCGAAACTTCTGAGTGCGCCTGAAACTGCACTTCGGATTCTTGAAATCGGCGGGCAACAGCTTGAAACCGAGCTGAAAGATTCTCCAGTACCGACAGTCTATATTGCCGGATGGAAGTCTACCGTCGATCGTTTTTCCAAAGCCGTTATTGAGGCCAAGTTGAAAACCAAACTTATTACTGAGTTTCATATTTCTACTATTGCAGTAGCGGATAAGGGAAGCGATATCGATCAGGTCGTTGGGGAAACAATTGAAAATGCGTTCGCGTTTAATGGACAATATGCATGTTCACAGAAAGGGCTATTAGTCCACGCTTCCCTTTTCGAAGAATTAACTGAAAAACTCAAGGAACGGTTGACGCTATATATCGCACCCCACCCAGCACACGAAGCTAACTCTATTGTAACTGAACAAGTTGACAAAAGCGATGAAATGTACGTGCATACTGCTGTCTCTGATTCGATAGCAGAGGGCGCGGAAGTCCTCGCCGGATGTTCCAACCCTGAAAAACTGTTTTATCCAACGATAGTTACCAGCCTTAAACCTGAGCGAAAGCTCGTCACCGAGGACTTCCGCGCCCCATACCTCTGGCTTGAAAAATACGACGAACATCCGGACGACTATCTGCAAGCGATAAAAAAAGAAAAACGAATTATCATCTATGGCCAGAACACAACGCTCCAAAGCCGCCTTGCCGCCACTCTAAACTGGGAGGTCCAGAACCGAACCGATCTAGAAGCCGTTCTACCTCACCAGTGGCCTAACCCTCTCAACTGGCTTTCCAACGAGCTAAAGAAAATCTAACACTTACACTCGCCCAGTTTTGTAGCTTTCTCTGCATTCGTCTGAAATTACACCGACATCCCCAGCCGTTTCCCCCTGTTGCATTTTAATCATTTCTTAATCTCACTCTGCTATTATTAGTATTGATATTAGTTAACAGATATGTTAACCTGCAATGAGAGTTCAATTTACTAAGAGCAGTCGGAGAGAGACTAGGCAGACTCCGCCAGAGATCGTTAACAAGCTTGAAACTATATTAAAAGCGCTAAGAAACAACGAACAACTATCCGCAAAGTACCTGAAGAAACTTTCGGGAAGAAACAATATACGAGATCAGGTTAAGCGGAAGTAGTGGAACATTTAGGGCACTTGGCTCACTCGATGCAGACACATTGTTAATCGTCAGGATCTTTTCAAAGAAAACTCAAAAGACACCTAAAAAGGAGATCGATCTAGCAATACAAAGACTAAATAGCTTAAAATTCTAATCAAATGAACAATAACAGAAAGACAAAAAAACTATATTCACTAGACGAAGTCGTCAGATACCTCCATCCAGATCCAGTTGAGCGCAGGGCTCACCTTAGAGCGGTGCGGATAGAGATGAAAAAGATTGAGGCCGAATATCAGAGGGAACTAAGCCGCAAGCTTCAAAAGGCCAGAGAAAAAGCAGCGATTAGCCAAAGCGAACTTGCGTATAGGCTTGGCACTCAAAAGACTGCGATTTCACGCATCGAAAGCGGGCGACAAAACATCACAATGGGCACACTTGTCCGCGCTTGTCACGCCATGGGCGCAACTTGCAAAGTAGATATCAAGCTACCAAAGCGGTAGATTGACTACTTACCCGAAACCTTCTAGAATAGTATCGCAACTTAACTAGCAGCACAAAGACGTGGACAAAAAGGCACTTTTCGACTTCCTTAAAGGTTATGGCTTATGCGTACTTTCAACCGCTTCAAAAACTGGCATATCTGAGTCCGCGGTAATGGCAATAACGTTCAAAATGGACGGAGAGCGCCTAAAACTGCTATTTAATACCGAACCAACAACTAGAAAGTTCGTAAACCTTAAGGAAAATAACCAGGTATCAGTGGTCGTAGGTGGTTGGAAGGATGATCCTAGTGTTCAAATCGATGGAACCATTCGAATCCTGGAAGACAAAGAGGGAAAAGCGGCAAAAGAGTACATTCTAAGCATTCATCCCGACTGGAAAGACTATTTCTCTTCACCTACAGGCAAATTCTTTGAGATGACCACAACTTGGGCTCGCTATAACGATTTTTCCAAGAATCCTCCGGAAGTAGTTGAGATAAAGGCATAGCTTTTACTTGAGAACTGCTTTGATTCGCCTAACGCCGGCAGAGCTGGCCTCTTCTTTGATAATCTTAAACTTTCCAGCGGACTTTAACTCTGCAAGGCTTTTCACGTGCGGACCGCCGCAAAGCTCTTTACTGACAACCTCCTTCGTTTTCGGACCGAAGATCGTATAAACGCTTACCTTCTCTGGATACCTTTCCCAGAACGTACACTCCGCGCCCATTTTCTTGGCCTCCTCCTTGCTCATGGTCTCCACTTTAATCTCTAGCTCGCTTGAAATCCATCGGTTCAAAAGCGTCTCAACCTTTTCCAACTCTTCTTTAGTTAACGGCTTTGGCCAGTTGAAATCAAACCTCAGTCGCTCATCAGTTATATTGCTCCCTTGCTGATGGATTTCATGGCCAAGTATCTTTTGGAGCGCTGAAAGCAGTAAATGTGTAGCCGTATGGTATCGAATATGCACATCCGCGTGTCCGGCAAGCCCACCTTTGAACTTTTTCTCCGCACCTGCTCGCGACTTCTCGCGGTGAGATTGTTCAATTGCCTTAAACTCTTTTTCTATTGCAGTAGCGGTTTTTTCATCCGCGCCTAATTCGTCCAAAACCATTTCCAATGGAAAGCCAAAACTCTCGTATAGGTAGAACGCCTTTTTACCATCAAGTCCTTTCGTACCCTTTGCATCTTTAGAAACATCTTTCATCTTCTCCAACTCTTTCAACCCCTTGTCCAGTGTTTGTCTAAACTTGGTTTCCTCTTTATTGAGTTCCGCGACAATCTTGTCACGATGCATTTCCAAGTGAGGATATACGCCTTTCATGCGGTCGATCACAGATCGACCGATAGCGCTGGTAAAGTTCTCGTCCAGGCCGAGCTTTTTACCATATCGAACGAGCCGGCGAATAAACCGGCGGAGAATATAACCATGATCTTTATTAGACGGTGTTACTCCATCGGCTAAAATGAATGTTGCGGCGCGACCATGATCTGCGATCACGCGGAAAGCCGCGGTATATTCGTTTTCGTTCAGTTCTTCATCTTCACCGGCCTTGTACTTTTTGCCCGAAAGCTGTTCAATCTTGTCTAATATCGACTTGTAGATATCTGTCTCAAAGATATCAGTCTTGTTCTGAATTGCCATAACTAATCGCTCGAAACCCCCTCCGAAATCTACATTCTTCTGCGGGAGCTTTTGCCATTTCATTTGATCATCCAGTTTGTACTCCATGAAAACCGAGTTACCGATCTCAACAAATCGTCCTGAGTCATCGTTAATATGATACTTTTCCTGCTTTCGCTCGATCTTGCCGAAATCATAGAACATTTCCGAGGTGGTTCCGCCTAGCTCGCCAGGCGCTTCACCTCTCTGCCACCACCCTTTACCTACAGCAGTATAAGGGAAAATTCTCGTTTTGTGCGTTTTACCGGCTTCGAGCGAAAAAGGAATATCCTCAATATTTTCACTAAACTCTGCATCAATCCCTCCGATCTTCCTAAACGCCTGTTTCCATAACGCGATAGACTCATCATCTCTCGGGATTTTGTCATCCCCTCCCCAGACCGAGACGTAGAGCCGCGTTGGATCCAGGCTAAAAACCTTAACATAAAGCTCTAAAACCCACGGAATCTGCTTCTCCTTGAAGTAATCACCAAGCGACCAGTTACCCATCATCTCAAACATAAGAGTGTGTCGGTTGTCGCCGACCTCGATCATTTCATCGTACTTTGTCCGAAGGCAGCGCTGAATATCGCAAAGGCGCGTACCCATTGGATGGGACTGCCCTGCTAGATACGGCGCTAGCGGAAACATCCCAGAATTGACAAAAAGAAGGGTTGAGTTTTCCTCGGGCACCAACGACACACTTGGAATATCCTTATGATTTCGTGGTGCAGATTTCCAGTAGTCGAAAAACTTTTGTCGAACCTCTTCGGATATCATAGCCAGATTATATCAAGGACTGTCCTCGAGGGCTAGAAAAAACAGGCCATGTTTTTTGCAGGTTTTCCGTGCCGAAAACTTATCATCAAACTAACGCTACTTTTCAAGGACAGTCCTCGTAGGGTATAATCGGGTATGAAGCGATTCTTACAGCACGATTGGTTACTTGCGATCACAATGTTTGTACTGGTGGGCTTAGGCGTAATGACCTTGTACTCGGTAACCCTTGGAACCCCGGCCGAGATCGTCGCAAGGCGACAACTTTTGTTTGCAATCACTGGGCTTGTTATATATGGGGTACTTTCGATCCTTCATGGTAAAGAGCTAAGATTTCCACTCATTTCACTTGGCATTTACGGGATTACTCTAATAGGGCTTGTCTTGACACTATTTGTCGGGGAAACAATCCGTGGAGCTACACGCTGGATCCCGATTGGAAACTTTTCACTACAGTTTGGAGAATTTGCAAAGATCGGAATGATTTTAGCTGTCGCGGGCACTCTTGAATGGCTTCGAGAAACTGCCCCTGAGATCAACGTCAAGAAGGCCAACTGGAAAGAAAAGGTGAAGCTTTACCTGATGAACGCGAAAGTGTTGTGGGCTATTGCCGTGGCTCTGCCATCAATCATATTACTAGCACTACAGCCAGCATACGGCTCTGCAGGCCTCTTTGTGGCTACTGCCGGATTGATGGCAATTTTAGCTGAAAAAGATAAATTCAAGGTGTTTCTGTATCTTTTAATCGGTGCGGCGATGGCGGTGTTCGTGTTTACGCTCACAAATTCTAACTATTCAGAGTATCTTCAATACGCAATCGCCGTCGCCGCCCTTGGACTTGTTATCGCAATTGTTGGGATCATTAAAAAACGTCTTTCCTATGTGACCACGCTGACTATTTGTTTTTCTGTATTTTTGATTGGCCTTGGCGGGACGTTTGCTTGGAACAATCTCCTTCGTGACTATCACCGCGAACGCATCATGGCATTTCTTGGTACCGCAGACGAAGAGACTCAAACCGTTGAGGATTTCCAGACTAGACAAGCGTTGATTGCAATTGGTTCTGGACAAATGGAAGGGAAAGGCTTTGCACAAGGAGTGCAAAGCCGCCTTAGGTTTCTCCCAGACTATCATACTGACTTTGTTTTCGCCGCGTACGCCGAAGAGTTCGGCTTCCGCGGCGTCATCCTGTTACTCGTAGCATACGCATCACTATTTATCTTGCTAGCACGTAGATCCGGAAGAGTTGACTCTGCTTTTGGACAGAGCATTATTGAAGGCACAATTATCATGCTTTTCACACAGTTTATCATTAATCTTGGCATGAACATGGGCCTTCTGCCGGTTTTGGGTATTCCACTCCCTTTTTTCAGCTATGGCGGAAGCACCCTGTGGGCTAGCATGGCACTTCTAGGTATCTCGCAAAGCTTCCCAAAGAAGCGCGAAGGTATCACGTCCGTCGCCCGCGTTCGCGGCTGGACTAACGGCTAACGTTGGCCACGTAGAATACTCACGGCTCTATCGGCGATAAAACTAACGGTAACCGTTGAATCGGCCTATTCGATGCCTTTTGGTCGTAGTTTGTGATAGAATCGACGTAAACTAATGGCAAAAGTTTTCGACGGCAAAAAAGAAGCAGCAGACGTAATCAGATCGGGAAAAGCATTGCACGGCATAGGCGCATCCGCCTCCGGTAGGAAAGAAACACTTGTAAGATCACTTAAACTCGTAGCCATTCGCATGACTGAGGATCCTGCCGCTGACATCTTCATCTCAGAAAAGCGTAAAACTGCGGAAACACTCGGCATCAAACTGGAAGAGCTCAAGATTCTGCCGAAAGAAACAACCGTTTTGGGCACATTCGAACGCCTTAACCAGGATCAGACCGTGGACGGTTACTATGTGCAGCTGCCAGTGCCCAGGTTTAAGCCCGAGTGGTGGAAGGCAGTCGACATCCGGAAAGACGTTGAAGGGCTGGGAGCTGACGCGATGGAAAGGCTGGAAACAGGAACTGAACTAGTAATTCCGCCTACACCAATGGCTGTACTGCACACGCTTGGAGTTGCACTGAACACGCCTCCGGAAAAACTAGAGCTCTCAGGCAAAAATATCGTACTGATCTCTCGGTCAAGACTAATCGGAATACCGCTTCTTTATCTGCTGACGCGCCAAAGTGCAACTGTAACGGTTTGCGACCGGGAAACAAAAGACATTAGCGAACATACAATAAAAGCCGACATCTTGATCACTGGTACCGGTAAGCCAGGGCTTATAACTGGCGAAATGGTTAAGCCTGGTGTAGTCGCAATCGATCTTGGCACCAAGGTCGTGAAGGAAAACGGTAAAAACAAAGTGATCGGTGACCTTGACTACGCAAGCGTATCAGACAAAGCCAGCTTTATTACGCCGCCTGTCGGCGGCCTTGGTCCTTTGGTCGTAGCGTATTTGCTCAAAAACCTCGTTAAACTAGCAACTCTCCAGGCGCAAACACGTTAATAACGCCTACCCATATCAATACAACCAGTGGCACCGACACTCTTTTTCGGCCTCAACGGTAACCGTTTGACATCCAAGTGGCCTCAAGCTATTATGATCTATCATGGCATCAATCTTTACCCAGGAAGTTGGCGTCCAAACATGGATGCTGATCGTTGTTGCTATAATCCTACTTGCGATTATCTGCATCACAATCTGGTTAACAGTTTCGGTGCGCGACATCCAGAAACCCAAGTTCGGCTTTGGCGGTAAACCACTTGCCATGATAACGGTCGTCCTTCTTACACTGCTAATTCCAGCTGGAATCTATGTGACCAAACAACGTGTCGACACTATTCAGCACGCAGCTGAACTAAATGATCTGACAATCTCAGTTTTCGAGATCAGCGATCTAGGCACCGAGTCTGAAGTAGCGCTTTCCGGTGTGCCGATCCAGGAAGGCAAGGCATGGGACGAAGGCGCACTCTTTGACTTTGAATGGGCGATTACAGGCGCAGAAAATATTGCGTTTTCCGAGGAAGATCGCACAGCCGCCTACCCTAGCTATTTTGTGATGAACCTAGATAAAGGCGACTACACCGCCACCTTGCGCGTAACAACTGATGGCTTTGACATTACTCGCGCAAAAGAGTTCACAGTAGACTAAACAAGGATTTCTTCTTCCTCATGCTTACCCCGACCAAGTCGGGGCTAGCGCGTTCTAAGACGAAAGATTATTCCAATTGTTTCGATTTTGCTTCGACGGTGGGATATGATTATATTATACTTCAAACTTCCAAGTACGGTAACAACGTACACGTCAAGTAATGACTTCATGCAGCCTTCTAGTGGAAAGAAGTCCCTACCCTTGTGACTACCAGCCAGCTCGAGTTCAACTATGAACCCATGTCATTTACAGAAACCTCTCAAGTTATCTGGGCTTTGGACTAGCAAATGAATAATAAAACAAAGTTACGGCTATGGTTTTTTTCTACCTTCGCTATTCCCACTATTCGTTGACCAGCTAGTTAAACTGATAGCAATTCACTACCGTGACTCGCTGGCTATTGGCATTAATTATGGAGTTATTGGCGGCACACTAAGTGGACAAAATAACCTTATGATAACAATTTCCGTATTGCTTGCTTCAGTGTTAGTAGCAATTCTTTTTCGGTATCAGCTCGCGCCCTATCAGAAGATTTCCTTTACACTCATTTTGTCAGGATTAATTAGTAACTTAATCGACCGTATCGCTTACGGTGGCGTTGTTGACTATATTCAGGCACTCTCGCTTCCAAGATTTAACCTTGCAGATATTATTATACTGATAGGAATAGCCATGATGATTGTCTCAGTATTATACGGCACAAGACCCAGGCCGAAGTAGCCACGAGGCCCGCCAATTCATTTTATTAGACAGATTCGCCCAAATCCGTTTCCGGGCGAAAGAACGTCAGCACTAATGCGGGTCCTAAAGACGCCTCGAGGACAGACCTCGGGGTAGAGACGAACTAGCATTCAACCTAAACCGAATGCCAGGCGCTGGAGGAAGTCGCGAAAGCGACTTCCTCCAGCAGGTTCGGACGTTTTTCACCCACTCTCTTCATCGCGCCAAAGGCGCACACTTCTATTGACAGGCCTGTTCTAGCGGAGTATCGTGAAACCGTTGGGAGAAAAGACCAGTTCGCCCACAACAGCAAACTAGCATAGATAATCGACATGGAAATGGCAGCAGCTTCAACAACCAATGCCGCTTCGGCAGAAGACCGGCAACGATCCCCAAAAGATTCTACCTCGTGCCCTGACTGCGGCAATGCCCACCTGGTAAGAGCTGAAGGCTGTGTACACTGTGCCGTTTGCGGATGGTCCGCGTGTAGCGCGGCCTAGTTTTTCGATCATCGTTTTCGACAGCGATAATTTTAAACAAGATGGCAATTACTCCATCAATGTTAAAACGAGTACTTGCTAGCGCAAGGCAACTCAGGTTTTCGGATACAGCCATAAAAGTGCTGGTAGATCGATTCCTTCGGAAAAGCCGTGAAGGTTACGTTGTTGAAACGCCTGAAGACATGTTTAAACGGGCAGCTAAGACAATTGCAGACATCGATCGCGAGTTTGGCGCCACCGAAAAACAGGTTGAGATCTTCACTGGCGAGATTTACAACAACTATATTCACCGCAACTATCTGGCTTCGCGTCCGCTTGAAAACGGAGGGCGTCCTTATCCATTCCAACAACTCTCTTCCTGCTATGTGTTTCCACTTGAGGATAATATGGACTCCGTCTTTCAGACATTACACAGATTAGCATTTTTGCAGAAATGGGGAAGCCCCACAGGAGTGGACTATTCTGTTCTTCGTCCACGCGGTGACATTATTAGAAGCACCGGCGGGAAAATGAGCGGACCGATTTCATTTATGAAAATATTTGACGCGGTAACCGCGGCCATTTCAGAGGGCTCCACTCGGCGTGGCGCCAATATGGGCATTCTTCGCGTTGATCACCCTGATATCGAAGAATTCATCACTGCCAAACAAACACCAGGCGTACTAGAAAACTTCAACATCAGCGTAGGCATCACGGATGAATTTATGGAACACGCTCGTCGCAATCAACCGTTTGCGCTAATAAACCCTCGCACTAACGACGTACAGCTCAAAGTGAACGCCAAAAAACTCCTCGCTTTAATCATCGATTCTATGTGGAAATCCGCTGAGCCAGGCCTGATCTTCTTAGATGAGATCAACCGTAAAAACCCAACTCCGCATATTGGCCGAATTACTGCCGTCAACCTTTGCGGCGAGCAACCACTTCTGCCCTACGAGTCATGTAATTTATGCAACATAAATCTACGCAACATGCTTGTGAAGGGTAAACCTAGAATCGACTGGAACAAACTTCGCAAAACCGTAATTTCAGCCGTGCATTTCCTGGATAACACCATTGAAGCAAATCACTACTTTTTCAAGGAGATAGAAGAGATCGTTAAACACGGTAATCGCAAGATCGGTGTTGGAGTCATGGGTTTTGCTGATATGTTGTTTGCGCTTGGAATTCCATACGACAGCGAGGAAGGGTTTAAACTTGGCGAAAATATTATGGCGTTTATCAATAACACTGGCCACAACGAGTCTCAAAAACTTGCTAAAAAACGCGGCGCATTTCCAAACTTCAAAGGAAGCATCTACGACAAACCAGGAGCTAGTGAGATACGAAACGCTTCAATCACGACAGTTGCCCCGACCGGAAACATGGCTATTCTTGCTGACTGCTCTCACGCGATCGAGCCGCATTACGCGCTTGCGTACACGCGCGTAGGCCTGGGTCGTGGTAAAAGTTTTAACGATTGGGATAAGTTTGAATACATCAACGAGGAAGTCTCATCCACGCTAAAAGCAAAGAAACTGCTCACGCCAAAAATTAAAAAAGAACTTGTCGCCACAGGCTCGATCCAACACATTCAAGAGATCCCGAGTGATATCAAATCAAGATATAAGACAGCACTCGACATCAAGCCAGAAGATCACGTTAAGATGCAGTCTGCTTTTCAGAAGAACTGCGACAGCGCTATCTCCAAAACGATTAATATGAAAGAGTCCGCCACCAAGAAAGACGTAGAAAAAGTGATCTGGTTATCCTGGCGCAGTAAATGCAAAGGGTTAACAATATACCGCGACAAAAGTCGCGACAAACAAGTTTTAACCGCAGGCACAAAACACAAGTAAAATGGTAACAGCTACCAAATCAAAACAAAAAGCATTTCAGGTAGTGGAGCCAAAGCTTCCAAAACACTCGAAAGCCGTTTTTCTCCAACGATATGTAAAAACAAATGAGGAAGGAAAACCGATCGAAACGGTTGGCGAAATGTATCTTCGGGTAGCTCACGCACTTGCGGAACCAGAACGCAAATGGGTACCAAACAAAAAGGGATCAATAACAGTAGAAGAACATGTCCGCAAGTTCTACAAGATATTGATAGAGATGAAATTTATGCCAGCCGGTAGATCACTGTTTGAGGCTGGAAACACACATACAGGACTTCTCTCTTCGTGCTTCGTAGTGCCAATAGACGATTCGCTAAATAGTATTTTTACAGCGCTCAAGGATGCAGCGATTATACAACGATCAGGCGGAGGGACTGGGTTTAACTTCTCAAATATCCGACCTGCAAAAAGCACTGTAAAAGGGATTCCCGGTATTGCTGCCGGACCAATTCACTATATAAAAACATTTGACCAGGCATTTAGCGAACTTTTGCAAGGAAGTAAACGACATGGCGCGAACATCGCGATATTAAGTATTGACCACCCCAGTATACTCGATTTTATTAACCTGAAAGGGAAAACCAGCACACTTATTAACTTCAATATTTCAGTCGGTTTAACCGACGATTTTATGAAAAGGGTTGTTAAAAACCAGAAATATGAACTACTGAATCCAAGCAGTGGACGTGTAGATAAAATATTATCAGCAAAGTACGTTTTTGACTTGCTTATTTCTAAAGCATGGGAGTGCGCTGATCCTGGAATTATATTTCTGGATCGACTCGCTGAAGGAAATACTGTTCCTGGCCTTGGCACAATAGAAGCAACCAATCCTTGTGGCGAACAACCTCTCCTGCCATATGAAGCGTGTAACCTCGGACATATCTTGCCACATCAGCATGTGAAAAATGGGAAGATCGATTGGAAAGACATGGAAAATACAATCCGACTGGCTACTCGATTTATGGATAATATGATTGAGATCAACAGGCTTCCACTTCCACAAATTGACGAGATGGTGAAAAAAACTCGAAAGACTGGTATTGGAATTATGGGACTTGCCCATTTGTTTTATAAACTTGGTATTCCATACAATTCAGATACTGCTATCGCGCTTGGAGAACGAGTCATGAAGTTTGTGTATGAAACTGCGTTTGATGAATCAACTCAACTTGCGAAAGAGCGCGGCGTTTTCCCAGCATGGAAAAAAAGCATCTATCACAAGAGGGGCATTAAGCTTCGCAACGCCGCGCTCACAACAGTCGCCCCAACCGGAACTATCAGCATTGCTGCAAACACATCTAGCGGCATTGAGCCCGTGTTCGCACTTGTAACCAAACGCAGAATGTTTTGGGAGAAGAAAGAACAAGATGAGTTTATGATCGTGGATCCTATTCTTGAAGAGACACTTAAAAAGAACAAGCTATACTCGAAGAAACTAATAGAGAAGATCTCGCAAACAGGATCGATCCAAAACATCAAAGAGATACCAGAAAAGATTAGGAAAGTTTTTGTAGTCGCGTACGATATTGCGCCAGAGTGGCATGTGAAAATGCAAGCCGCAATTCAAAAGCACGTAGATGCATCGGTTTCAAAAACTATCAACTTTCCAAGTTCCGCAACGGTTGAGGATGTAAAAAATGCGTATATCATGGCCTGGAAGCTTGGCTGTAAAGGTATTACAATCTATCGTGACCAATCTAAGTCTGGCCAAGTTCTCTCCGCCGGGAAATAGAATATGAAAACTGAATTGAGAATCGCACAAAAAGGATTAGTACTAAGTAGAGACAAGCAATCAATTCTTGCTATACATTATTCCGATAATAAATACCTAGCAGATAAGCTTTCTGACAAATACGGTCTACCAGGTGGACAAACAGAGTTTGGCGAACTTCCAGAGGAAACATTGATTCGGGAAGTTCGCGAGGAAACAGGCATAATAGCTAAACCTCTAACACCTATTCATGTTTACACATGGACGTATCAGAAGGAAAAGACAAAAAAACAGATAATCGCAGTCGCATGGCTATGCCACTTTGTTAAGGGTTCTCTGTGCAAACCAGCCGAAGAAAAAGAGAGCACTATCGATTATTGCAAATGGCTTCCGCTTAAACCTTTCCCTTTCAGGCAGTTTCTTGCTGAGGAAACCCCGGTAATTAGGCACTTCCTAAAGTACCGTAAAAAGAATCCGTTTGATCTTTAATCTAAATCGATTTTACCTCCACCCCACTCAACCACTTCTAATCTCTTGACGCGAGGACAAAGTACATATACCCTGTAATTAGCAATAACTTATTCTATTAAATCATGGCCGCAACCGCAGAAGCACCTAAACCTGCTTCCCCACCTCCTGTGCCTTCAACTGTTTCAGTTACTGGCGCACCCGCAGGAAAAAGTAGCAATATCGTAGTCTTTATAATCATTGGTGTCGTTATCCTGACCGTAGTCGGAATGGGGATATTTTTCGCGGTACGTTCGCTCACAGGCAATACGACAAACAACGCAGTAGAAGACGAAACCACAATCGAGCTTGACAAAGACGAATACGAACAAGGCGAAGCGATCGAAGTTGACTATTTAGTAGTTGAAACGCTCCACGACGGCGCATGGATCGGAATTATGGACGCGGACACCGATCATAACGATGAAGAAGAGGCTGACAGCGCCGACGTTAGCTGGCAGTATCTTTATGGAGATGAAGACGCAACTATTACAATGTACGCACCTTGGGACGATGGCGAATATGACATTCGTATCTATGATTCAGATGAAACCGATGCAGAAGAACTGATCTCTGTAACCTTTAACGTAGTTTCAGACGAGAGCACCCCAACATTAGGCGAAAACTGGCTTTCACTAGCCTATTCTTCTTATAATCCGGGCGATGATATACCCGTGCTTTATGGAACCGATGGCACGTTGAGCGATTGGGCTTGGATAGGCATAGTTCCTTCCGATGTAGAACACGGAAGCGAGAGCGTTAACGATACAAATGATGTAGATTATGAATGGATTACAGATGATTACGGAACTGTCACATTAACCGCACCAGATGAACTTGGTGAATACGACGTTCGCATGAGCGATGGTGACCAGGAGCTTACATACGAAAGCTTCGAGGTTATACGTATCATTGAGTAAGGCAAATCGGGAGGCCACAGTCGAAATAGTACTCGTAAATACTGTATAATCAAGCCAGTAATTTGCTATAAGTTCGACACATGAAATTTTACAGCCAAGATGTTGTCGAGAGAGTAAGAAATGAAAGAAAGAAGGGTATCTCTATCAGAAAGTTAGAGAAAATATTCAAAATACCAAATGTCACTATATCAAGATGGGTTAGAGATATTCAATCTACCGCTAATGCTTTTAACTCTGCTCGAAAAAGAGAACATATCCTTCAAACTCAGCTTACATTTTTAGCTGATAACCTGACCATCAATAACGAACTGGCAAAAGTTCTCGTTAGCATTATGTACTGGTGTGAAGGATCAAAATACCCCTCCAGCAACTTCCTTAGTTTTTGCAACAGCGATTACTTCATGATGAAAACCTATCTAACACTTCTTCGTAGAGCCTTTAGGCTTAACGAAAGAAAGCTCAAAGTTCACCTGCAACTTCACACAACTCACTCTTTCAAAGATTCAGTAAACTTCTGGAGCCGACTTCTGGACATCCCCGTTAGTCAATTCTACAAGCCAACCGTTACTAAACCCACCAACAGAATGAAACGATTAAATTACAAGGGTACTTGCACAATAAAGTACTTTGATGTTAAACTACTGTTGCAAATTACAGGATTATACAAACGTTTTGCAAAAAAACACGGAGGGTTGGCTGAGTGGCTTAAAGCGGAGGTTTGCTAAACCTCTGTCCCTTACGGGACGCGTGGGTTCGAATCCCGCACCCTCCGCAGTCCAGGTTGAACATCACTCAAATAGGCATTTCTAGCTGTTGCCATCGCAACTTTTAGCGGTTCGAATATCTGAACTCCTGATTTAGCTGATTCAGCCATTTTCGAACTATTGGTAATACTAACAGCGTCTCTTAGTACAGTAACAGGAGCCGAAAAGGTATAAATTAACTGCCCTTCATCTAGCTTAAGACTATCGAAAACAACACTAAACAGCTCTCTTTTTCGTTCGATGCTTGCTTTTTCGTAGAACTCTGGAGCATTCTGAGCAAGTTCAAATAGCTGAATTCCCAGGTATCTATATTTGTTGCTTGCGTTATTATGCTTTTGCAGTCCATCTAGAGCATCTCTTTTCTCATCCTCGTACTGCTTTGACTTGCGCTCATACATCTCCCCAGAGATACGATTGTCAGCACGGTCATCATACAACCTATCTAATCTGGATTCTGCTCTTTTAAGTTGTTCATTAAGTTGCTTAACAGCATTCTCGTAGTAGTCGATTTCGTCCTTGTGGCTTTCTTTAAGTACTTTTCTTACCCAGTCAACAAGCCTCGGACTCTTTAACTTTAATGAGGTAATTGCTTCTGCCAGTTGCTCTTCGATATTATCTTCTCTTACCCACATGCCTTGACGGCAGTTTCTATAGTGATTACAGTGCCCGTAAACGTTTCCTTTCTGTCTCTCCCACGTTATCTTGCCTCCACACTCTACACACTTTACAAGTCCCTTAAAAAGATATAGATGCTTGCTGTACTTTTGGGCATCTTTTCGCTTCATTATCTCCTGGCATCTTAGAAATAGAGACTCACTTATTAAAGGTTCTTGTTTCCCATTGTATAGCTTACCAACCCATAGAAACTTGCCGTAGTAGAAAGGGTCACACAATAACCTAGCAAGCCTGCTTTTTGACATTTTCTTCCCTTTTTCAGTACGCATGCCTTCTTTGTACAGGGCATCTCTAAGCCTCTTTACGGAGTACTCGCCACTACCATAAAGCTCAAAGGCCTTCTTAATATACGGCGCCCGCTTTGTATTTACTACATGTATTTTATGTCCTTTGTCCCCAGCCGTTTCATACCCATAAATTGCTCTTGACGGCATCCAACCCTGTGAAATCTTCTCTTTTTGTCCCTTTTTAACCTCTTCGGAAAGATTGTCAGTGTAGAACTGTGCTACTGATGCCTTAACGTTCCAAATAAACTTTTCGTGAGACCTAGAACCTTTACTCACAAAGCACGCTTCTTTTACAAAGTGCGCCTGTCTTTCTTCATCCTTTTCTAGCCACTTGTTGATTAAGACAACATCTTTTAGATTTCTTGTTAACCTATCAACCTTTTCACACACTATAATTTTTATGTCGTGTTTTTCTGTATACTCCAACATCTCATCAAATGTTTTACGTATTTTCTTTCCACTCGCCGACTCGGAGATAGAATACATCTTAGATTCAACAAACTTATGCGAAGGCGAAGCAATGTAATCTCTCAACAGTTTTTCCTGCGCATCAAGAGAGTATCCAGTTTCTTCTTGGTCTTTCGAACTAACCCTTGCATACAATACTGCTTTATTTTCCATATCAGTAATCCACTTATTTAATATATGAAAATTACATGACTAATAACAGGTCAGTCATCTTGTTGGCTTTCAACACTGTGCCCATCCTAAAGACGTGAATTGCCCTGCGCTTGTCTTCAGCAAGCCATCTACTAAGTTGCAGGCTAGAAGCTGCACTTCTTGTGATTCTGTCAAACGTACTGCACACAATTGCTTTTACACCATCCTTCGTTGCCTTTTTTAAGATATTGTCTATTTTCCACCGTAGAGCACTTCCAATGAGGGAATACTGTTTTACCACTGCAAGGTTCTTTTTTCTTGCGTATTCGGTAAGCTCTTTTATTTGTTCAGGCAGCATAGTCCGCTTCGTACCTTGCGGTGGTGTCCCAACTCTAGCCATTATTATCGCTTTTGTATTTACCATATCAGTATCAGTTAAATAACAATAAAAGGGGCAACCTGGTGGGAATAGCCTCCGAAGAGCCTATAGCCAAGTTACCCCTCTTAAAGCTCTTCCCAACTAGCTATTCCCATGAATATATTACTCCACTAAGGAGGTTTTGTTAAGTAAGCCAGTAGTTTTGTTAAATCTTTTACATATCTCATTTCTGTGTATTTACCCCCACCTTTTCTTCACTATTTATTTTGTCTTGAACAATAGGATATACAAGCAGTTTCCTTTTATCGTTTTTGTCCTGTTCCTGATAAATAAGCCCTGCATTTTCTAGCATTGGAAGAATTTCCATCCTAAGCTTGTAGGTATCAATATGTTTTCCATTTACTTGGCGATACATGGAAAGTATCTCTTGTCGTGTTACTCCAGCTTTTTCTACGATACCTTCAAAAACCTCTTCTGGAATATCCTTATTTGCAGCTTCGTATGCAGGCAATATCACGTTTCTGTAAATATCAAGCAGATATGGACTTACCCCGTAATCTTGGCTTTCGCTTATTTCAGCCCACAGATTGAAGGCCTCATCTACATCGTAATCGTTAGCATAAATAGTGTTACCACTTCTTTTTCTGTGCCATAGGTTAAACAAAGCAAAGCCACAAATGAAGCTCATTACACGGCTTACATCACGTGAATGTCTAGGTTGTAGCGTTTTTCGTCCTTCAAGAAATCGACGTTCTACTATATCTGGGTTAGTAATTATCACATCGGTAATTAGCGCTTCCTTTATCGCTAACAATCGCTCTCTTAAAGCCGTAACCAATGGATTTTGCGCTAATGCTTCTCTATATGCTTTCACGTTCGACTGCTTTACTATCTTTTCATGAATAGAGGCTTTGATTTTATCTTGGTCGAGCTGAGGACTTAACAGAAGAAATCGAGTCATTTCCTGCTCATCCATTCGAAGCCCAGCACTGGAAAAAATCACAGAAGGGAAGCCCTTAATGAACACTGTTTTTGCTCGGTATCCGTACTTCTGGTTTCTATCAGTAATTTTTGCAGTAATCTCCTTTTTGTCATGGGAAAGCAAAGAACGCAAACGCTGCAATAACGCTGAGGTTGGCTGGTCAAGAAAGATTATAATCTTGCGTGATAAATCTATCTCAATACCTTTTCGCTCCTTATTGTATTTACCATCTTCATGATAAAACGCAGTAGGGCTACAAACACTATACTCAACTACATCATTCTCGGGAAAATAACTTGCAACCTCGATTGGTATGTATGATTTACCTGCAGATGAAGGAGCATTGAAACTTACATTAAACTGTAAATCATCTGTATACGCTAACAAGCAACACAAGAATGTTACCAGTTTGCTTGCATCGTCCTTTTTAATTGTAGTTCCCAAAACATCAATTATATCCATCGAGGTCATCTGCGGGAACCTCTTTTCTGGTGGCAGCTTCTTCTCTATTTGTCGAAGCTTTTTTTCTACTACATTTTCTTCCATTTTTTGAACTAGTTATTTATTTACAAAGATAATTGACAGCATCCTTGAAGTCGCAATTAAGTACCCTTTGGATGAGCGTTAAGACATCTCCTCCTTGACAACAGCCAAAGCAGTACCATGAATTAGTATCAGGATAGATAGTAAAGGATGGGGTTGTTTCTTGGTGTAGCGGGCAACAGCCAGTAAAATATTGGCCTCTTTTCAATAGAATTGTGAACCTGCTCGCAATTTCGATTATATCTGCTTTGCGGGCCTGCTCAACCTGTTCTCTAAGTTGAGCTTTGGCAATAGGTCTGTGGTTAATCAATGCGCTTAGATACCTAAACCTCCAGATTTCCGATTCGATTTCGCATAACCTTCGAACGTATCGATTCTTTATACCTTCTCGATAGAGAATCCTGCTTATTTCATCCCCAGCAAAACGATTTACTAAACCTATCTTATGGACAATTTTCTGCTCCAGTCTCTTTCTGTCGGCGCTAAGTCCACGAAGCTTTATTGGAACAACTTCTCTTATTTCAGGGAAAATCTTCAGCCACTCGGCTTCACTATATGCGACCAGTTCATTTTTTGTTTTGGTTTGCTCTTTTTCTGTTTTCTTCATCTTCATATGCGATGTTAATCAAAATCTCAAAAACTCTTCGAAGGTAATCGCCGACCTCCTCAAGCCGCCTCTTGCTAACCTTAAGGTTATAGTCTTCCTTAAGAATTTGTTTTAGTTCTTTAAGCGATTCCTCTTTTATCATCTCGTTTAAATTCATAAAGACGTTCTTTGACAAGCCTTGTGGCATAATCATGTTTTCGAGCATCAACTTGAATTCTAGGGTCATTTTCTTTTGCGGATTGATAAGCTTCAGTTAGCAGGCACCTCTCCTCTGAATCTTCAAGAACAAATACATACCTGTTTGAATAAGGCTGCTTCTCGACAGTTAAAAGGGAAATACCTTTTGTTACCAAGTAGCTAGCAAGATATATCGAAGTGGTCTCAAATGCTTGTTTGTTTTCATACTCAATTTGCATAGTTGCAGGTCAATCAGTTATTTATTACTGCTTACTTGCGAGTATGCACAACTTAGCACGCATCCACCATTCCATTTTGTATCTGGAAACATCGGGAGACTCAGGACAGGGTAAAATAAAAATTTTATGGAATTTCAACTACTTTAACAATCGCCAACCTTTCCCCTTGACGTTGCAAATCTTTTTACGAATCTCGTTTGCCTTCTCCTTGTCTTTCACAACAACAGTAATTCTCTTGCACAAATCATCCCTGATTCTGCTTAGCTTCTCGATTTTAATCTCGGCGGTCTTTCCATACCAATATATATTCATACCCGTTTCAGAAAACCTGGCTGCTAGTTCCTGGTACGTCAAAACTCCCCCTTGTTTTTGAAGTAGATAGGTCAGGAAACGCCCATAATCACTACTTACCATAAATTTCTGATATTCCATTTTCTTATAGATAAGTAGGCACTCATCGATATTCATTCCTATCTCTCCGTACTTAAGTACCCTGCCTTTATTATTTGGAAACCTTTGGGATTGAACCTCATTTAACTGGCCAGTCATCTGCTCCAGTAGGCAGGTCTGAACTGTTTTTAGTATCCGCTTCTTTTCAGAATAGCTTTCCTTTCTACCATACCACCCTTTCCCCACAGCAGAACATATTTCCTTAAGTTCTTCCCAGTAATACCATGGCTGAATTTCCGACATCTCTTGAAGCCGACGCAGTTCTTTATAGTTGTCACTGCTTGTACTAAAAAAGTATCTTAACGTCTTTTCTCCTTTAATAAGGGTGCTTGCTGATAGGACAATGTCATTATAATTTCTAACGAGGTCAATCACGCTTCTACTGTTTACCTCATCATAATGAGAGATTATCTCTTCAAGTTTTTTCTCTGGGGAATAGTTGATTTTTCGCAACATGCCTTTACAGAGTATCTTTCTGGACGGATAGTTAACGTACCTAATAAATTTAGTTACGTACTGTTTTAGTTGCTTTAAAAGTTTACTTGCTGTATCTTTTATATTGTCCTCCCATAGCCGCTTTTCCTTATCGAAACTATCAGCGATTATATTGCTGAGAACCTTATCTTTTTTGCAGAAGCTTACATAGTCGACAAATATCCTAACTGCATTTTCTGGTAAGGATTGAAGCCTGATTGTCCTATACCTACTTTTCAAACCATTTATTGATTTCCTAATCTCGTACGGAGAAAAGGAGTAATCTTGCAACATCTTTTCATCTTCATAATTATCGACCCTATAGAGATTATATACTATGCATCGAAGTAAAATGAGGCCACAAACAACAAGATGCCTGATATGATTATCACATCCGCAAGATTAAAATATGGAAGAGTAAGCAACTTGAGATAATCAAGCGTAGCGCCATACACGATTCGGTCGAGAAGGTTACAAACTGCACCCGAAAGAACGACTATCAACCCTACTTTTTGTAACGCTTTTAGCAATGGCCTTCTATAAATTACTCCAAGAGCTACAATAATAATCAGATAGAAAAGTATCGAATAGACATTACCTCCTACGCTAAGGCCAAAAACTATCCCCTCGTTTCTGTATACTGGAAAAAGGTCACACTTGACCGCAAGAAACTTAAGTACTTGGTCAACAATAAGCGGTAGGATAAATATGGGCAGTTTTATCCACCACTTGCTGACTAAACTAGTTAAGCTCCCAGATAACCTGCTTTGTCTCAAAGTCCAATGGCTCATACATGAATTCTAGCTGATTTGTGGCAACAGTTTTAGGCATCTCATAAACTAGATACCCTCTCGCTTTCTTGGTTGGCTGAAGAGTACCTGATGAAAATGTTGGTTCCGCATCAGTCCACCCATCACTGTAGCTCGAGCCATCCTCATTCTTTAGCTTGTAGTCGAGTGCATTGTAGGATTGAGCTTCACTTGAAACATTCTCAACTTCCAGCATGATTGCGATATACTTGTTTCCATCTGAGGCTTGCATGTACTCATTCGATGATTTGTATTCCTTTACCTCTGTGATAGACATCCTCAATCCGTCTATTTCTACCGAATCACCTTGTGCGTAAGTTACTGGTGTCTGTGAGCTATCATCAGAAGAGGAATCTCCTTCTCCTGATTTTTGACCCGTGTCTACGTCACTACTCCCTCCACAGGCCACGAGAGTTAGCGCCAGGATTGAAACCACTAGCGCTAGTTGCACTTTTCTTTTCATTTTAGGTTTGTGTTAATTAAAGTAAAAAATACACCTAACCACAACAAATCCTGTTTCGGGAAAGAAAAATGGTCTCCCGAGCCAGCAGCAAACCTTGCGGTTTACCCTACACCCTTTCGAGCGTAGACCTAGACAGGCACTGGTCGGAAGACCATGTTTCCTGTCTAGGATTTATAACCATGCCAAACTTTCGCTTGGTTTAGGTTTGTTACGTGATTATCTCAAATATATGGAAGATATTGCAAGTAGTTTAGAACAAATCGTCTTCTTTGTGGGTATATGCGTCCATGTTGTATATGTCTAGGACGGCATCTACTGCGCCAGCATTACACTTTTTACTCTTTACCTCTTGATAGGCAGTATTTGCAAACCAAAACGACATCAGAATATCGCCTGTATGCCCTATCGGATATATCTTACACTGCTCAAGGAGCTTATCAATTAACTGAACAGTCCTTAAATCCTGCGCTGAATACGGGAGTGTTACTTTATTATTCTCGAACAGTACAGCCAGTGAGTTTATTCCCAGTTCAGGGTCGTATTTCTGCTTTGTTGTCTGAAAACCCCTTACAGGCACGTCTGTTTCTGATTGTATCTCCTGCACTAAAGCATCCTGATAAGCGTTGTTTTCAACAAGTATAAGGTCGTGGTTAAACGCTGCATATTCGGCTGATATCGCTTGCCTTTGTTCGAGTGGCGACAATTTACCATAGATGATATTAAGAACCACATGTTCGCCATCTTCCTTTACTCCCATCGTAAGCATTGAAAAGAAACCACTGTGTTTTGACACTTTAACAGCCAGGTCTACACCCGCCACTATGTGCTTTATTTCGCCTCTAGAGCCTCGATTTATGCCAGAAACAAGGACTAGGTGTTTACCACGCTCATTTGCCCGCTCGAGTGCTTTAAGGTCGAAAATATGGCTTTCCACTGCCTCTGGATTCATAAGAAACTCCCGCTCGAATGCAATCTCTCCAATGCTTTTTCTTTTCCGCTCAATCCTTTCCTTACTCCAGTATTCAGGCCATAAAGGGGTATTATCTTCCTTTAGTATCTTGTAAAACTTCACGTTCCAGCCGAAATTGCTAGTCGTGTTGATAATTCTTCCGATAACTCCTTCTTTGTGAAGGTAAGTACCAACCATTACATACTGCGTGCTGTTATCCCCAAGAGATAACGCTGTTTGAGTGAACCAGTTCCATGATTTTTGCCGTTTTATATCGCTTTCAAGGTCGACTTCGTTTTCCAGGTCATCAAACACAATCAAATCTGGCCTTTGGTCTTTATCTTTCAAGCCTCTCACCCGCTCTAAGCTACTGATTGCTTTTAATCTTACTCTGTTAGTAGTAAGAAGCTCGCTAGCGCTCCACTTTTTCGTTTTATACTTCTCCTGAAGCTCTGGAATTATTAAATCTCCATACACGAGTCGAATCAACGGATTTTCTTCAAGCTCTCTCTTTATTGAGCCAAGAAGCAGCTCTGACTGTTTGCTACTATCGCTGGCGATAACGATGAACCGCTTTAACTTACTACAGATAAAGTAAAGGGGAATTGCGAGCGAGATAACAGTACTTTTTGCGTGTTCCCTGGGAGCGACAATTAGGACTTGGTTATGTTGCTTTTTGACTATCAGCTCAATCCACTCCTTATGAAAGTCAGCTATAGTACCCGTTTTGATATGGGAAGAAAGAAAAAGGTTGATAAAAACCTCTGGATATTTCCTAGCAAAGTGCTGTATCAGTAATCTCTGACTCTTCCAGCAACCTTTTACCTTTTCAATGTATTTCTCCTTAGTTAGCTTCGGATTTTTCAGCATCAAGAGCTTCCCAAGCTTTACTAAGAGCTGTGTCTGATAGTTCTGCGTCATCATCGGTATTTAGAATTTCATGATTTATTCGTACTGGCTCACCAAGCTCAGTTTTAATAGCCTGAAGTATTTTGATTACCTCATCAGTATCCAGCTTCTCCACGGGCTTTTCTATTAAATGGTTCAATCGCCCATCAAGTAGCGTTAGAAGCTCTTTCTTGGCCTTCTTTATCTGCTCAATAGGAAACACTAGGCTTTCAACTGCCTTTTTATCAGCTTCTTCACCCGCTTTATCAATCAACGATTGCCTATGTTTTACCCTGTCATTTATCCAGCCTTTTGTGTTCTTTAGGATATTGCCTGATAATTGCCCGCCAGTTGCCCTAACTCCGTTTTCAACTAGGAATCGCTTGAGCGAGATGTTAAGTGGAGTTCTTACGAACTTTTCGTGTAAACCTTGATAATCATACCTTATTCTCTCATCTTTCATATCAAATACTGCTAGCTAATTCGGAAACCAGCTTAAAGCTGAATAATTGCCAATATATTGGCTGAGGTTGGGAGATTCATCTCCCTATAATGTACCTTGCTGGTACGGTAAAATTATACCACAAATCACATAAATGACCTCCGAAGAACACCCCCTTCAATGACTATTTGTTGCATGACTTCTTTGTACTGCCAATATATAAACGTTATAATCCTAATAATTTATTAACACATGCTCTTCAGAACAAATGACATACATCGATGACAAAAATCGTACCGATGAAAATGGACAGATAGCACTTGCAAATTTGTTCACAGGAAAATACGGTCATTTATTCGACCTGCAACCACACGGAATCAAAGACAAAACCCCCGATACTGACGGCTTTCTCAGATTGCGAGAAGGGTACAATCCCGAAGGCATGCAGACAAACAAAATACGTAACCTTCCTAAGACCTTCTTTTATCAGCTCAAGACAACATGTAAAGATTGTAGAAGTTACCCTCTTAAACCAAAAGACTTAAGTCACTTTTTGAGTACGAATCTTCCCACTCTACTTTTCGTGGTAAACCTGTCATTGAAAGCCGAACCAAAGGTGTCTTGGTTTTATTTCGATAACTCATTTATTGCAAGCAATCAACTCAAATTGCCAGTAGAAAAAGGCTTGTCTATACCATTAAACTGGCTAAACAGCGAGAATGATATAATGGCACTCTATCACTATCTACACGGACTGGGAATTCGTAATGAATTGGCCGACTGTCCCGTGGAAATTCGAGATGCAAGCCTTCATATAAAAGACGAACTGTCAAAAGTGGCGGCTCTTCTTTTTCTGGTTGCTCCCATTTCTGCGACTAACTACAAAGAGGTTATCGCAAAATGCTTGGACATTCCTGGCAACGTAGCAGGTTACTATGTTGATGAATTGCTGAACTCCAATCTTTTATATAAAAACGATAGGTTCTTATTTATCGATAAACCAAAAGCTAGAAATGAGCTTGGAATGAGAATTGGCTCAATTTTCCTAGCAGAAGCTTTTGACAAATTAAAGTTACAAAATATCTATAAAGTATTCAATGGCACAGATAAGCAACTAGAAATTACTAAGAACCTTGTTTTTACCCGTAATCCCAAAGGCTTCCAAGTTATTTCTGACACTTTCTTGTCAATAACTTCGTCACTGAGCAAACGCACAGGAAAAAAATCTGCCACAGAAAAACTACCAAAGATAAAAGAGGTCGCATATGCAGTACCAGATGAATCTCTAGCCCTTGCTAAAAAGATTATTGAAATCATTCGACTTCCATTAAATGACACAGACAAAGAGCTTCTGTATACTTCTATTGATATCTTACGGAGTCTGAGACATAGAGCACCAATAGATTCACTCAATCTCCTATACAAGCTGACTATTTTTCCGCAAGAAGATGTTCAAAAGAAAGCAGTAGAAACAATCAAAAATGTTTGTGGATACGACTTGGATGCACTGAAATGGATAGGTTACACATCTCAACTAAAAATTGCGAACCGAGTAAAAAAATTTAGAAAGAATAAGATTCGAAAATACTTCAACGCATTTTTGGAAACATCATCAGCTCTTCTGTCTTGGGAGGCCGAAACTACGGCTATGTCAGAAAATAACCGTTCCATGACATTTACTCGTAGTCCACTATTCATATCTGAAAACCTGAGGTTGATAAGAAAGGCTATGGCTGACAAGCTGAAAGATGCTTACTCATATATGAAAGAAACCTCACAGAAAATCAGGATAATAGACACACTGATGACAGCACTTCGTACTCCCATTAACGGAACAACAGAAGAGCTACTCGATGAGATACAAAATGTTTCATTGCTAGAAATACTGTCGTTCTTCAAAAACCTAGTTATCAATGAGAAAAGCAACATCGTGATAAAGCAAATCGAGGAGAACACGGCGCTCATTGAAAAATGGTTTGTTGGAGATGCAAAAGAACAAATTAAAGAAATAAGGACACTTATGAAGGACAGGAGAAAATACGAACTCTTTAGTCTTCTTCAAGGAAGAGAGTACGGCTTTTTACAGGGAATAGACGATTGGCAGGAAGCAAGAAACGAAAGACAAAAACAAATCATACAAATAGTGAAGGGACTTACTGATAAAAAATGGAGCGAGCTAAAGGTCAGCATAACTCGGGCGATAGAAGAGATGTCAGATTCAAAAGATAATGATTTTTCATCGCTTACCGAGTTCTTCGTGCTTATAGGGAAAGAAAAACCGACACTTGGCCTTAAGCTACTTCAAGAGAAACAAAAAGAGTTTAATCAGTACAATGTCCCAATTGCTGTTGGCATTTATCAATCGAATAAAAAAGAAACCTTAAAAAAGCTTTTTTACACTTGGATTAAGTCGGGAAAGAATTTCGAGACGGTAACACAAACATTGAAGTCAGTGAAAGACTTAGACCTTGCCCTCCTAGTTCAAATCTATAAGAAAACAATTAGGCTTAACCTAGCCGACAAAAGTAGTATATATTCAGGTATAGCTGAGACAGTAATATCCTATTATGATGGCCGTTCAGAAAGCAGGGCTTTATTCACAAGATGCCTTAAGAAACTCACTGTTTGCAAATCAAGCTACTGGGTAAGAAGCTCATTTCTATCTGATGGCAAACTTTTAGCCGAACTTTCACTTGAACAAATTAGAGTGGTTCTCGACAATCTCATTACCTCTTCTTATATTACATTTGAGATTGAAGACATACTAAATATAATTGTACAAAAAAAACCAACTGAAGTAACTGATTTCTTCTACAGAAGAATTAAAAAGAGGGGGCACTCAATCAGAAACTATGCCAGATACGATATTATACCCCGACATCTCAATCGAAACTTATCAGGATGGGAGGCCAACAGCAAACAGATAGTCAATAATATATTTGAGTGGTTTGGGCAAAACGACTGGGCATTATGTTTTTACGGAAGTCATCTTCTAGCAGCCACTTATCCGAATTTTGGAGAGACACTAGATAAATACTGTGTTAGTTTCGCAAAAACACATAAAGGTAAAGAGCTAGAACCACTATTCGAATTGTTAAGAGAATATGAAAGTAAGCCCTGCATCTACAAAACCGTAAAGGCCATTATTCAGGTTAGAGGCTGGAAAAAATATAAGAAAAGTCTATTAGTAACCCTTACACAAACAGGTACTACCTCGGGTGATTTTGGTAGAGCAAATGCGCTGGAAAAAATCAAAACTGAGATTTCATCCTGGAAAAAAGACAAACGAAAAAAAGTAGTTGCATTTGCCCAGGAGCTTGAAAAGTACTTGGATGAATATATTTCAGCCGAAAGGAAATTTGCTCTCGAAGATAGAGACTTGTACGAACGAATGTAGTCCAAACGTGCAGTTTTGCAATAAACGCAATAATCCTTTCAATCTTCCTACCCATTGAATACGCCGTGTGTAAGTTATATAATCGCAACATCTTTCTATCTAAAGGGCTGGTTTAATATGCCAAAATACAAATTGAAACAACTTAACTCCGATTTTATTGTCAAGGAGATTCCTTTCATACCAGGCATTACTCCTTCCAAGACTGGGCAGTTTACTATTATGAAAGTTCAGAAAGAAGGCATATCGACATTTGCACTTATTGATATACTCGCCAGAATAATAAACGTAGACCCCAAAAAGATTGTCGCATCTGGACTTAAAGATGAAAATGCAATAACACAACAGTTATTGTCAGTAGAAAAAATACTTACTCGCAATGATATAGAAAAGATAAATGAAAAACTAACGAAAAGAAGTCATCAAATAAAGATAGTAAACCTTGAGGGAAGTAGCCAGGAGCCCATACAACAAACAATACTTCACGGAAACGAATTTATTATTACTATACGAAACCTGACAAGTAAAACACTAAACGCAATAGTAAATTTCATTGAAACATCAAAATTTGTAAGCTTCATCAACTACTACGACGAACAAAGATTCGGCACTCCAGGGAGCATCCATAACACCCATCTAATCGGTAAAGCATTGCTCTCAAAGAACTGGAAGCTTGCATGTAAGTTGTATTTATCGTCAGGTAACGACCCAAAAGAGAAGGCCGTTGTGAGTAAATATATCAAATCCAAGAAGGATTACCTGTCCGCAGCACTCTCCATTCCAGAAAACAAGAGAACTTTTTTTATTTCTGCGAATAATAGCTGGATTTGGAATGAAAGGGCTAGCCGAGAGGTTAAACAAAAAGTCAAATATGCCAAATTGGTTAATTTCCCGTATCTAGGTGAGCTCTACTATCCAGTAACCAATAATTATGCCCTATCAAATCTTCTATCAACAAAAATAGAAGAAATAGACTGGGACAAATTAAGTACATTTTCCAGATATAAATCACGCCCACTAACAGCAACTACTTCAATCTATATTACTGGTAAAGGAAACGATGAATTAAATAAAGGGAAAAACAGTCTAACGCTCGCATTTATTCTGCCAACAGGATGCTACGCAACAATGCTAATAAAACAAATGCTATTGCATACGATAGCACCATAGTTGTTGCTAGTTCTTTATCCACTTTGTATATGGCGAGTTCTTCTCTTGTAAAAATAGCGTGATGTACCCTTTCTCAAAAACTGAATCCTTTGACACACCTAACTCCATAAATAATCTGAACAACACATCCTTGTTTATTTCTTCACCGATTACTTCAAGCTCAAGAAATTTGCCAGTTTTACCGAAATCATCTATTTCAGCGTTGACTTCTCCCAAAGAGTAACTTCTCCTCACCTTTTCTACGGAGATTACTTCCTCTAAGCCCATACTTCTACAGATACTCAAGGCATTTTTCAGATTGTCGCATTCTGTTTCGTATTCTTCATACACCCCATCTTTTCCAGTTGACCCTTTGTAGGCAAGGTACACGGAGTCGCCTTTCTTTCTGACTCTAATCCAAAAGGAATGCCCTAGTTTTCTATACAAAGGAATATAACCAAAGTAATAATCTTTAACCTTTGATACGCCATGCTCGATAGCTCCTTGCTGTAGCAAAAGTTTGTGTATGTCATTTACGTTATCAATTTTTGCTCTCAGCTCAATCTCCATATGTTCAATAAGATAGCGCACCAGACTTACAAACCGAAACACAATGACCACAACCCACACAAGCCTTGCCATCAATTTCTGGCCTTTTATACCGATTACTTTTTACTATATGTATTGCTTCCCTCAAGCAGACATTAACACATGAGTTGCATCCAACACAAGAATTTCCCACTACGGCAGGTGCTGTTGGCTCTAGTGCAGTCGGGTAGTCAAGAAGTGGCAACGCCAATCCTCGCATTGCGGCTATGTTTTGGACTCCATGTTGTACCATATAATTTCTCAGCCCTTGATTAACTTCTTCAAAAACACTTGGAGCATTCACACCACGAACATGAGCTGCTGTGTAAATTTGTACCGCCAAAGCGCCTGCCATAATCATTTTTACCGCATCAGTAGCATTACTAACGCCACCACACCCAATTACAGGTATATCAACTTCCTTTACAATTCTTGCAACATCTGTAAGCGCTATATTAAACAGTGGAGAACCAGACATTCCTCCCATAGAGCCCTGTATACCAAGTACTCTTTGAGGCGTGCCTTTTGAAATATCAAAGTCTAATAACGGACCAAATGTATTTATGGCAACTATGCAATCAATACCAGCTTCCTTCGCTGCAGATGCCATCTCTACGATAAAATCGGAGTGCGAAAACTTTATTCCTATCGGCGTGATTACCCCAGCATCTTTAATAGAGCCAACTAGCCTCCGTACGTGTTCCTCATTTCTTGTTATCCAGCCATGAATACTATTGCTATGTGAACAACCAACGTTAATTTCAAGTAGGGGAAACCCGTAGCTATCAAGTTCTTTACAAACGGCCACGCAGCCATCAATATCTCTTCCTGAAACCGACATAATGACTTTACCGCCTGCCGCCATTTGTTCTAGATAGTGCCTCCAGTACGAAATGTCAGCACCTGTCCACTCAGCATTTAACATCATTTCATTGTTTTTAGAACCTGTCTGGAACAAGCACGGTGATGGTTGACTCTTTCTAACCATTATAGCTCTTGTCGTTCTCGGAACAACTGCTCCAACACCAACTCTAGTAAATGGCTCTATTTGCTCGTACCTTTCAACAAGAGTACCAGAACCAAGGATAAGTGGAGAATCTAGCCTATGGCTAAACAAATCCACATGTAATGATTCATTAGTTAGTTTTTCAGAAGAGTCTATCATAATGTTATCGCTGAGTTAGCAATCCACCAGAAAACTGTTCACCGTTTAAATTACAACCCTTACGTACTTCTTCTATTACTAGTTCTCTAATCCGTGGTCGGTTTTCCTCGGTAAATACAAGCAGGCTATCAACGAGGCCTTCCTCAGACAGCCGATTTATTTCAGTACATTCTGTCATAGCAGTTCTGAGCCGAAGTTCTTTCTCTGCCTCACTTTCGGAACCTCTTGCACACAGGTTCCTTGCTAGATATTCTATTGGCGCAACGATTCCAACAACAAACACCCTGCCTGGAAAGTACTGTTTGAATAGTCCAACATTATGGGGGTGTATTTCTGTCAAAATGTGACCTTCTTGAAGAGCTTCCTCAATGCTTTGTAACCGAAAGCCATACCAATGACCATTTGAACCGTACGGCTGATGGGCAAAAACAACCTTACCCTCAGTGACTTGTGTCATAAACACATCCAATGGAACATCCGTCTCCCTATCTATTCCATCAGTCACTCTTCTAGCTCTTGTGGTTACCACAGGCACTTCTCTGAAGTCTCCAGGAAATACATCTAGAACACCTTGTTTACAGTATCCTTTTCCCGCACCAGATGGGCCACAGATTCCAATGATATTACCCATAATGGTATATTCTATAATCTCTTCTTTTGAATTTGCCCCTGATTCAACTTTATAGCAGGTTTTCCGTGAATCATTTGTACTGTACCAACTCTCTCTTCGCAATTCATACAGAAAACATTCTCGCCTTGTGGCAATGAACCTTCTACAAGAGACAATTGTGTTTGCCCTTTCTTTATTCCTTCAACAATGCAACCAATAGCACAATTTTCTATAATATGGTCCATATACATTTTGATTAAACGTCCTTCAGCTGGGATTTTCTCATATCGTGCAAGCTCTTGTCCACACTGGCAATTAACTTCGACAATTCTTCCTTTAGGCATCTTGTTATATACTAGATATCTAACACATTCTACATGAAATTGCCGCAATAATCAACTGTTTGTTTTGGTTACCTCAACGTTCCAGCAAGTTGAACGCCGAAGGCATTTCTAAAAATAACCATTATTCGGGAAACATTCCAACAGCTATTCAATGGTAAAGAATATCCATACATGAATATAGTGGAAGGTGGGTGGGGGTATTATGATGTAGCAAGTAGTTTTTCTATTGTTTGCAGTGTAATATCAGGATAGGGCATAATCTTTAACCAGTTAAGGGTTATAAAATCGTCCCAAATCGCCCGCATGGAAGAGAAAATCAAGCAGCTCATAGCTGAAGCAGAAAATGACCCAAATGTTCTCGCACTGATCCCCGTAGGCTCTTGGGGAAAAGGAGCACAAACCAAATACTCTGACTTCGACTGTGTACTGATCGTAAAGAACGAAAAAGAAGAAGAGTATAAGAAACATTATAAAGATTATGGATACCCTGAAATTGATTTATCCGTCCTATCATTAGTCGCCTTCAAAAACTATGCGTCTGTTGGAAGCACAGAAGAGTGGAATAGATACAACTATGCAAATGTAACCCCAGTAGTAGATAAAACTAATGGAGAGGCTCAAAAAGTTATTGACGAGAAGGCAACATTTCCGAAAGATAAGACTAAAGGCTACGTTTCGGGTTCACTTGACGCGTACATAAATCAGGTTTATCGCTCGTTGAAAAATTACCGGGATGGAAATAATATCGCAGGACTTCTTGATGCCGCAGAGTCCATCCCATTTATACTAAATGCTGTCTTCGCACTACACGGAAGAGTTCGGCCCTATAATAAGTATCTTGTGACAGATATAGAGAAAAGACCCCTAGAAAAGCTCTCAATTGACGGTATCAATTTTATCGGTTTGATTTCAGAGATAATTACTAAAGGGGATACAGAAAAACAGAAACAGTTGTTCAGACTGATCGAACCCATTTTCAAGAAAGAAGGCTTCAGTAGCACCCTTGAAGGTTGGAGAGAGAAGCTTTCCTGGATTAAAAGTTAATACAATTTCGTCCTTTAATGCTAAAATAGAATAATAATACTTTGTTCGAAACGTATCTATAACCCTCCGCATTTCACACTTTAAAGTTAATGGATGTAATGACACGGATCGGGCTTGCCATAGGCGTCAACCCATCCACACCATTCATACGTATCGTTATCGTTGTATCTCCCTTGGAAACCAACTGTTGCGTACGGTTGTTCCAGTTTAAACTGCAAAGTTCCATGTCCACCACCATTTGAATCCCACGATCCCAACATCCATACAGCTCCACCAGAGAAGTACATTTCACCAGTGTGGATCGTTCCGTAACAGTATGTTCCAGAAACCGTTGCACGATTCGGATCGGCGCCAATTCCAGCCGTAACAGTTAAGTGAAGCGTGTTATTGCTATCCGCACAACCACCGTAGACATACTCATCCCAAGTGCCAGCAAACGCGCAGCCAGAAGGAAAGTTATGGCCTTGTTTAGCGCCACACCATATCGATCCTCCACCACCTGCGGCAAGACCCGTCATCGAGTTGTCGTCCGTCAGCATATTCCATGTAAAAGGCAACGTTGCGGCTTCATTATGAAGTATCCCCGAAAAGGTATCACCAGCAACTGTGCCTGTTATTGGAAATTCAATTGCGGGTATTGCAAGCTCATTGGTAAACGTACCAGAAACACTCGTACCATTTTGCGTTAAAACTACGTACCCATCATTTACCGTCCAAGTTCCAGAAAAATCAGCAACCGGTGGGCAAGTTACCCTCCAAGTTACGTTTGAGGAAGAAATGCTGTTTGGTACAGTGATGGTCAACTTCACCCAGCCAGTGCTCGTCGCATTTATCCCAGTCAAAGAGTAGTCAGTAATGTTTTTCACTCCCGCATCTGAAAAGTTCAACGTTCGAACTGAACTACTCGAACCATCACTTTTCTGCCATTTATAGCTTACAGTGCCTGCAGCGGTTGCGGCAATATGTCCGATAAAATCAAATGTCGCCGGGCAAGTATTTACAGTTGCATCGCCATCCACTTCCGCAACCACAGAAGTGACTGAAAACTCTGTTTCTGCTGGTGGCGTGTCATCGTCTGTGTCTGGATCTTGAGGTGATTCATCATCTGTGACATCTTCCTCGTTTCCATCCTCATCGTCATTGTCAGCATTGTCTTCATCGTCAGCAACCTCATCACTAGGCTCGCTCGCTCGGCCAACAAGATACTTATACGCAAAGTAGCCACCAACTATAAGAGCTATAAGCAAAAGCACACCCACGCCTATGAGCAGATATGTTTTCGTGTCGATCGGTTTCTTCTCGATCGGTTTATTTTCGGTTGGAGTTCCGGCAGAAACTTTCTGTATTGGCTCTAAAGTTTTAGGTCCAGGAACTTGTGGTTTTATGGAAGCTTCCGCGTCAGCCATAGCAGTATTTGAAGATTAATTAGCTATTTCATTATCTTCGCAAGAAGTTTCAAAGTCAATTATTATAATCGTATACAGCACGCCGGCATGAAAAGTAAAATATAGCGAGCTGTTTACACTAATTGGCCTGTACCAAAGAGAGTGAGCACAATACTGGAAAATACATTATACTGTTAGTATGCCACCCAAACCCGAAAGCATAATCGTTAGACCCAGGACAAGTATGTGGTTATGGTTACGCTGGGTTTTACTTTCAATCACAATTCTACTTATCGTTGCATCTATATTTCTTTTTGGATTTATGCACATACGAATTGTTCCTCTCGATGGGGACAATCCACCTCAGTTCATCCAAGCTGATTTTGTTGAGCTAGATAAGATCTACGCGGTCTCCAAGTTTCGCTCAGGTGTAGGCCACGATTTCTCAGTCAACTCAGGCGAAACGTGCCGCTCGATGAAGCACTACTTTTCTTCCATGGATCCCGACCAACCTAACTATAAAATGAACAAAGAGATGGAAATGATCGATTGGGCACATCCTGTGGAAGGTGTTGATGTAACGATCTTTAGCCCGGTTGACGGCTGGATAGAAAGAGTAGATCACGACCAAAGCAAAGGGTGGGTAGGAGACGAGATCGTTGTACGAGCAGATTCACAAAAGTCGATCAGAATCAGGCTGATGCATGTTACGCCGATCAGCGATAACATCCAGGCGGGTACACGGGTAACTGCAGGCCAAAAGATCGGGCTAGTGCTTGCAAATCAAAGTTTTGATATTGCGATATCCTCCATGTCAATTTTCAAGGAAAGTTATATCTCATATTTTGCTGCGATGCCGGATGAGATATTCGTTAAATATCAAGCGCGCGGAAGTGAAAGTCGAGATGAGTATATCCTTAGCCGCGAAGAAGTAGACGCCAATCCGTGGGAATGTGTCCCCGGAACTGAGCAGTTTATTGAGACGTATAATGAGACAGCCGAAGATATTAAACGAAACATGGTTTACCTCTCAGGGTACGATGAAGTTGAGGAGATCGCCAACCAACAATGGAGCGCCTCTCAAGATCAAGACCTAGAACAGGACCAAGAAGAGACACCTTCAGACAGTTCGGATTCCGGATTTACTTTGATTACTCCGTATGTAAATGAGTCCGACATCTCTTCGATAAACGAGGCCTACAGCAAAGATCCGAACAATCCATATTGGGGTTTTACACATCAAGGAGTCGATTTTATGACGACCAAAGACCTGGTTCCTTTTCAGGCGACCGCCAGCGGAACCATCAGCACTGTCACCTTTGCGAAAGAAGATGGACCTATGGGTTGGCATGTGGGTTTTTGCATCCAATACGACGAAACATACGGCGCCTGCTACAACTTCGAAACCTTTTCCCAAGCTGAAGCAACAGGACAAAAACAGATGGATAATATCTTCGTGCAGGAAGGCGACATCTTAGAACAGGGCGACCTAATTGGTAACCTGGTGCTCGGACAGGGCGGAACACACGTGGACTTTGGTGTAAACGTGCCAGGCGATAGGATCTGCCCTGAGCCATTTTTTACCGAAGACGCCAAGGCTTCAGTTCTAAGACTAATTCAAAAAGATCACCCTTCCTGGCCAATATGCGATAGTTAACCAACATCACACTCAGGTATTATCAATCGCGAGACAAGTGAAACTACAACCGGTCTGTTATATTGCTACTCTAATCCCGAACGTGAAAATGTCAAGATTCTTGCCGCGCTCTTCGACGATAATCATCTCAAAATAGAAAGCCAATCAGGCGAGTGTACAACAAACGAGGAGTTTATGAGCCCTTTTACCTACGAAAGATAGTTTCTGCAAACTGGTTTGACAGGTTATCTCAGTAGTACTATAAATAATTATGCTAACGAAGGAACATAAGATACTATCATTCTTCGTATTTATTGCTCTGCTTTTTCCTGTATTTACCGCGATAAACCCAGCTGAAATATCAGCTGCCGACGAATCAAAAACTGTAAAGGTTGGTGTTTATGATAATGAACCCAAGGTCTATCGTGATGAAAACAGTGAGATGACAGGAGTCTGGCCTGATATTTTGAATTATATCGCTTCACAGGAAAACTGGCATATAGATTATGTTTATGGAACATGGGAAGAAGGATTAACTCGGCTTGAGAATGGAGAGATCGACATAATGGTAGATGTTGCGATTTCGGAAGAAAGACAAGAATTATACGATTTTACAAACGAGACAGTGTTAGGCAGCTGGGGGGTAATTTATGTCAATAAAGATTCTACTATCGAGAATTGGCAGGATCTTACCGATAAAAAGGTGGCGATTTTAGAATCAAGCGTCTACTATGGCGGCCCGCAAGGAGTTGACACATATGTGCATGCTTTTGGGTTAAATACAGAGTTTGTCATTGTAGATCAATATGATGAAGTCTTTACACTTCTTAATAGTGGAGAGGTTGACGCGATAGTAGTAAGCCGAATTACTGGTCTTAACAACGAGAAAACCTACCCCGAAATAAAACAAACGAATATAATCTTTAATCCCACAGAACTGCGATTTGCGCTAACGAAAGGTGACAGTGACAATCAATACCTTATTGAAAAGCTGGACTACTGGGTAAGTAAACTTAAAGACGGTTATGATAATGTTTATATCCAAATATTAGAAAGGTATAATTTAGAAGAAGTGGCACCTGGTTTGGAAGTTACCCCTAAGTGGGTTATTCCTTTAGTAGTTACAGGTTCGATTGCTTTTATCATATTATTATTCATATTATTCCAATTAATACGAAAACGTATAACTTCAATTAGAGAACTAAGTGAAAGCGAGAATAAATTTTCCAAAGTATTCCAAACTTCGCCTTACGCGATTACTATTTCACGCGCAATAGACGGATCATTTATCGACGTCAATGACTTCTTTACTACAAATACTGGGTATTCTCGAGAAGAAGCGCTCAATAACTCATCAGTTGGGTTGAAATTGTGGGTCAATAATAGTGATCGACAATACATGCTAAACGAACTTAAAGCTGGTCGCAACGTAGTAAATAAAGAGTTTTTATTCAGGATGAAGAACGGTAATATTCTTAATGGGCTGTTCTCTTCCCAGTTAATTCAACTTCGCAATGAACCTTGCATATTGTCCAGTATCGCCGATATCACAGATAGCAAAAAAATGGAGCAGAAGGTATTGGAGTTAAAGGAGAGAAACGACGCAATTCTGGAATCAATTGCCGACGCCGTTGTAGCATGCGACAAAGATGGAATTATTGTAGTTTTTAACCGAGTGGCAGAAGAGATAACAGGAATTTCTGCTAGGGAAGCAATCGGTAATCATCACAATAAAATAGTAACATTGATAGATGAGGACACTGGAAAACCAAGCGGTGATTGTATTTCTAAAGCAGTGCTGAGCAATAAGACCGTGAAAATTAACGAGCATACTTTATTGATCGCCAAGGACGGTAGCAAAATACCGGTGGTTTACGCTGCTTCGCCGATTAAGGAGGCCAAAGGTAATATTATCGGCTGCGTTGTTGTATTTCATGATGTCACCAAGGAACGCCAGGTAGACAAGGCGAAAACGGAGTTTGTTTCGCTAGCATCACATCAACTGCGCACACCTTTATCAACGATAAACTGGTATGCCGAGATGTTATTAGCAGAAGATGTCGGAAAACTAACGACAAAACAGCGCAAGTATTCTCAAGAAGTTTATCACGCCAGTCAAAGGATGGTCAATTTGGTCAATTCACTTTTGAATGTTTCGCGGTTAGAGTTAGGCACTTTTTCGATTTCTCCAAAAAAGGTAGATATCATTAAAATCGCCAAGACCTGTATCAAGGAGCTTGAACCAACAATCATTGAGAAGAAATTAGTTATTACCCAACACTTCGATGGCAGTGTTTCTTCGTATAAAGCCGATCCTAGGCTTCTTAAAATAATTGTGCAAAACCTTCTAGTAAATAGCGTACGATATACTAATAATGAAGGTAAAATTGATATAACGATAAGCAAGGAAAAAGATGGAATACAAATAACCGTATCAGACAACGGAATTGGAATACCTAAGGCTCAGCAGTCACAAATATTTGGTAAACTGTTTCGAGCTGACAATGCAAAAATGGCTTATCCTGACGGTACTGGCTTGGGACTTTATATTGTTAAACAAATAATACAACACTCAGGCGGCAAAATAAACTTTAAATCGGATGAGGGTAAGGGCACCGTTTTTTATGTTACCCTTCCGCTATCTGGTATGAATGAAAAAATTGGTAAACGTAATTTAACATAATACAAAATTTTTAGTAATATAAATCTTATAAATGTAACTGCCTATAAATGATTCACTGCCGTAAGAAACCCGAACAGCCAGCTAAAGCCACCAGTGAGTACATGGAGGCAATTGTCGATGCAATAAAGGATCCAATATTGTTATTGAGCGAAGATCTGAAGGTCTATTTAGCGAATCACGCTTTCTACCGTTTTTTCAAATCTAGCAGAAATGCGACTGTCGGCAAATTGGTATATGACCTTGGTAATGGACAATGGAATATCAGTACTCTTAAGAAACTGCTAAATGATATCCTCCCGAAAAAAACTCAGATTACTGGGTTTGAGGTCACTCACGATTTCGAGAATATTGGACTTAAAACATTGTTGCTCAACGCTAAAAAGCTTCAATTGAAGAAAAGCAAGACGAAGGCAATAATCATAGCAATAGAAGATATTACTGCACACGCGACCAGTGAAGGTATGCTAAGTTCTTTTGAGACAAGGTACCGTAAATTGTTTGAAAGCGCAATAGATGGAAGCGTAATTATTGATGCAAAAACTGGGACGATAATTGATGCCAACCAACTTTTCGTCGATCTACTTGGGTTCTCGCACAAGCAATTTCTCGCCAAAAAAATCTGGGATATAGGACTGTTTAAGGATATCGCATCAAACAAGACCCAGTTCTGTAAAATGCAAGAAGAGGATGCTGTAAAAGATCGAAAGATTACACTGAAAACAGCTAAAGGGCAACTAATAGATGTTGAATTTATTAGTAAGGTATTTACAGTGGATAACCAAAAAATTATTCAGTGCCTCATCCGAAATCTCACTGAACGAAAAAAGGCGGAGGATTTGCTGGCAAAAAATGAGGCACATCTGCGTGCCATTCTTGAGTCAACTGATGACGGTATTTTGGCTGTTGACTACAACGGTAAAATACTTCATACAAACCATCGTTTTGCTCAGTTGTGGCATTTACCTGACAAACTAATTTATAAAGGAGATGATAACGCTTTGCTTGCTTACGTACTTGATCAGCTGGTTGACCCTAAAGCGTTTCTGGCTAAAGTAAAACAATTATATAAGGTAACACGGACTGCTTTCGATACGGTTATGTTCAAAGATGGTCGAGTTTTTGAACGGTTTTCAACCCCTTTAATTCTCAAGAAACAGAACCTAGGCAGAGTATGGTCATTTCGCGATGTAACTAAGAAAGTAAAAGCCGAAGCAACTGTTTTAGAAGCTAAAGCTAAAAACGAAGCGATATTATCCTCGATCGGTGACGCGGTTTTTGCGTGCGACAAAGAAGGAACGATTCTACTATTTAACGCAATGGCTGAAGAGATGACCGGAGTTTCAGCCAAACAGGCAATTGGTCGCCATTACAGTCAAACCGTCAACTTTATCAAAGAAAGTGACGGGAAACCGTGTACATCCTTTATCATTGAAGCAATCAAAAGAAATAAAACCACAGAAATGACTAATCACGTGCTGTTGGTTAGTAGAGACGGCGGTAAAATACCGGTAGCCGATTCAGCGGCGCCAATTAAAAATGCGAACAATGAGACGATCGGATGTGTTGTGGTTTTTCACGATGTTACAAAAGAACGCCAAATAGACAAAGCCAAAACAGAATTTGTCTCACTTGCATCACACCAGTTGCGTACTCCTTTATCAACAATTAACTGGTATTCTGAAATGTTGTTATCGGAGGATGTGGGTAAACTTACCCCAAGGCAATGTAAATATTCACAGGAAGTATATAAATCCAGCCAGCGAATGGTAAATTTAGTCAACTCGCTATTAAATGTCTCTCGGCTGGAAATGGGTACGTTTGCGGTTGAACCAGAGTTGGTCGATATTGTCAAAATTGCTAAAAACAGTTTGACGGAGTATAAGTCGCAGATCGCAGAGAGAAGGTTAACTATTCGGCAAAAGTATGATGTCAGCGGATTATCGTTTAAAGCCGATCCCAAACTTTTATCAATAATATTTAACAACCTTCTTTCCAACAGCATCACTTATACCGAGAATGGAGGTAGGATTAGTCTAACTGTTAGTAAGAAAAAAAATGACCTGCTAATAAGGGTGGCCGATACAGGAATTGGTATTCCCAAAGATCAGCAAAAAGAGATATTTGAGAAGTTATTTCGAGCAGATAATGCAAAGAAAATTGATCCGAACGGATCTGGACTAGGTCTATATATTATTAAAGAAATTATTAGCCATACTGGAGGAAAAGTGTGGTTTGAATCTGATGAAGGGAAAGGTACAGTTTTTTATATCAGTTTCCCCCTTTCAGGGATGAAAGAAATAAAAGGTGCCAAACAATTAATTTAATACCAAAATGAACAACAAAATCTTAATTATTGACGATGAACCCGCGCTTCTCGGAGCGTTGGTTGATAAATTTACCAGAGAGGGCTTTACTATCGTAGTGGCAGAAAATGGTCAGGAAGGTTTAATTACTGCTCTTAGAGAACGACCCGATCTTATTCTTTTAGATATTATCATGCCAGTGATGGACGGGGTAACAATGCTAAATGAGTTGCGTAAAGATAGATGGGGTAAGAAAGTTAAAGTAATTCTATTAACAAACTTGGCGGATCATGATAAGGCAACCAAGGAACTAGTGAAAAAGGTGAGTGGCTACCTGGTGAAATCGGACTGGAAGCTTGTGGATGTTGTTAAAAAAGTCAATAAAGTTTTAGCTTTGCCCTAGTGTCTGTTTTACACGTTCAACTACCTCAGCTATTGGAGTATCTGATTTTACGAAGTAATCCTTGGCCCCAAGAGCTTTTGCTTTCTCAGCATCTTCGTCCTGACTTAAATTTGTAGACACAATAACTGGCGTAGTAATCTGCAGTTTTTTAAGTTCTTCTAACACTGAAAAGCCATCCTTCTTAGGTATTATCAGATCCAAGAGAATCAAGTCAAATTTTGATTGCCCTAGTAGGGTAATTGCAGCTTCACCGTCGTAAGTCAATACTGTTTCATACCCAGCATCACGTAACTTCATGCTAAGTGCCTCTGCCATCGGTTTTTCGTCTTCAACAATAAGAATTCGTTGTGCCATAGTTTTAGTCTACCATAAACTGTCATCAATACCAAAGCCGTTATCTAATCCGCTGTCTAGCTTATTATTGGTCCGCCGAAATACCCAGTTCCTGACGAATATCGATCAGAGAAACGCGTCCAACACCCTATATGTAGGATGAAAAGTAATACGCCGGGCGACAGGATCTGTCCTGAATCATCTTTTGCCGAAGATGCCAAGGCCTCAGTCCTAGGGCTAATTCACAAAGACCATCCCACCTGGCTAATGTGCTATAGTTAGTAGTTTGTTGTTTATCTAAGAAATGTGCTTTAATGATATATGGCTATTAAAAAACACATACACAAAGCAGTACTTTCAAATTGGATACTATTAGTCGCAGGTATACTAGTAGGCGCCGGTCTGTTCGCAATTGGCTGGTTCATTTATCAACAATATTTTAGCGGCGCTCCCAGTCAAAACACAAATGATGCTACCGAGGACGACCAAACAGATAGCTCTGACATTCCCGAAAGCGCACTTGGCGAATACACCTCGTTTGATCGAGAGTTTACACTTTCGTACAACAAAGAGCTGTATCGAATCGAGGCGAGCAGTACAGCACTGTACCTCTGGCCAATTAACCACACACCAGAAGCTAAAACAGTATCCTTACTGTATTCGGATGCTATCCCGGACGACGAGACAGATCCACTTAGCTGGTTTGTTACAGATAAAACAACCCTGACCGAAGGAACTGCAGAGTCTCTTGGCAGTAATACAATAAATGGAATCGAGGTAGAAACCTATCGGATTACTCGCCCGTCACCGTTTGGAAACGAACTGCTGGATTCGGTCAACTTCTTTTTTGTAGAAGAGGGCGTAGGTTATCAATTGAAGGTCGAACCATACGACGAATCAGCAGAAGCCTCGGGTCGTGACTTTCTCGAGCATTTTTCGTTTGTCGACCTTAGCGAAGTCGATCCTATAGCACGGTACAGCAGCTCAACCGGAGGCTATGAGTTTACATATAACCGAAGTCAATGGTATCTAACCGAAAACACTGGCACATATGTCACGTTAAACTGGAATCAGAATGAAATTACAGGTCTGCCAGATATGATCACGGTTTGGTGGGGAGGTCTTGACCTGTACAATACCGCACCAGGCAGTAGCGCACTTGGTACGATCAAAAGTTCTGAACTCTCTACATTGCAAGGCAATACCCAGTGGCAAAATGGTAGTTATTCGGTTGAGCAGACAACCGTTGAAGACGAACCAGCCTACATTATCGATGGGCAGCGTTCACTAAAATCCGATCCTGAGGCAACAATCCAACATGTACGAGAATACATTGTCGTGCAAGACGACAACGTGTATATCATCAGAGGTTTGTTTTACGATGCTACTGACCCTCTTGAGCATTTCAACGCACTAGTAGAAACCTTTGCGTTTGTTGAGCTCTCGGCTTCGCCGCCTAGCGCAAGCCCGGCAGCAAGCTCGACTACCACCTGCACGCCACAGGATGCTGAAATGACCGATGTGGAGCGTGTAACTGCACTAAACATGCCGGCCATAGTTAGGGTCATAAACGAGTATTGTGGCTATCTTGAAATACCCTATGACGCAACAATGCCAAATAGCAGTGGTGTTACTTTAAGCATCTGCAACCTAGGTTGGGGCAGTGGCTTTTTTGTCAATAACGATGGCTATCTGGTAACTAATGGACATGTTGCAGTTAATACTCCCAACTGGACTATTTATGAGATGATGACCTCTGGATTATGGGATGACTACGCAGTTAGCTTGATTGTTGATGTGTCGCAATACGATACCACCAACGGACCAATGACGGCTGATGAGGTTTACGGATATCTCATCGCTGATCCATACTCGGTCGAAAGCTACGCTGCCAGTATTCTGATGTACGCACTACAGGATCAAGCTGCAACGTTCACCCTTGATGCTAGCTACTACGTGCAAATGACTGAGACCGCAGCAAATATCGACACGTCGACTATGCAAGTTACAAATACAGATGATGTGCTCAAGGCTGATTTAATCGATTACGAGTACGATGAACTTGATCCAGACACATTAACCTCGGGCTACGAAGGCGACGTAGCATTGCTTAAGCTGGATGAGGAAGCCGACTACCCTATTGTTGAGCTCGGTGATACCAGTGGCGTAGCCGAAGGAATGGATGTCATAGTAATAGGTTATCCTGGCGCTGTTGACTCCACCTTGTATAGCTTCGATCAAGGAAATGGCGATATCTTTCCACTCACAGGCAGCCCCACGATTACTCGCGGAGTAGTAAGCTCAATCCGTAACGATCTTAGTCTCGTCCAAATAGACGCATCAGTTTCTGGTGGAAATAGCGGCGGACCAGGACTAAGCAACGAAGGCAAGGTAATTGGAATGGTAACATATGCCTCGCTTGGTACTGGCGCGGCGGACTATAACTTTTTGCGACTGATCGAAGAGGTCAAAGACATTATGGATGTAAACGATATAGAAAATACTGGCGGCAACACAGACCAGTATTGGCGAAGCGGTATGGAAGCACTAAGAACTGGCAACTACCGGCAAGCGTCCGAGGATTTACAGAGAGCGAAAACCGCTTATCCTGACCACCGCGGGATCGCCAGATATCTCGATCTTGTGAGGTGTTTAGCCACAAACTTTGAAAGCACAACAGAGAGCGATAACGCGGCTAGTGGAATCAGCAGTTGGATCTATATCGCAGGAGGCGCTGGAGCCGTGGTTATCGGCGGTGCTGTAATTGCGATTGCAATAGTTGCACGTAAGAAGGAAAAAGCACAGATTGCTCAAACTGGAGCGGCTACATCCGCACCTGTGACGACATCCGCACCAGAGCCAGCACCCACACCACCCTCAGCAGTCGCCGCGTCAACGGCTATACCAGTACCGACACCTGTACCCAAGCCTAAGAAAGCTAAGAAAAAGTAGCACGCATATAGCAACAACGATATATATGAAAAGGCATTTCAACATACTCCTATTTGGGCTACTAACTGGCTTCACCCTGCTCGGTAGCATTGTGCTGGCATACATGCTACTACCAGAGCCATTTAACATCCTAAACAACTGGGTTAGCAACCTTGGCAATCCAGATATCAATCCAATCGGGGAAAAGTTTTTTAACTATGGCTGTATTTTAACTGCATTTTTCTTTTTGCTATTTGACCTGGCACTATGCGATATCAAAACGCGTAGCAAGAGACGCAAACTCATTCTTTCAATCGCAGAACTTCTCGGAGTGGCGTCTCTCTCGGCAATGGTTGGCCTGGCGCTATTTCACAACAACAACCCAACTATCACGCATATGCTCTTCGCTGGCACAGTCTTCTTTTTTGCTAGCACCTTTTTCCTAGGTACAGTGTACGCGCTTAAGCGATTTTATGTAGTTAAAAGTCTAACCGTATTCTATATCTTGTTCTGCATTTTCCTGACTGTTACCCTACTGGCTGCGCTTCTCAGGGTATATCTTTGCGAGTGGATCGCAATTGGAATGATAATTCTTTATCTTCTCTACTTTTCAGTGACAATGTTCGACTATTTATTTCACAGTAAAAGATTATGAGTCTTGATTTTTCACAGTTCGACCGTGGAGTGTTCTTACTAAATGTTCACGGCATCGTATACGATAAGAACACAAAACAGATATTAATTGGCCGCAGGGAAAATGACGCCTATTTGAAAGAACTTGCATGGTGCTTTCCAGGGGGTAGACCGGCATACAAAAACGAACTCGAGTACTACCTCCTGTTAGAGATAAAGAAAAAGACATCGCTTGACGTAAAAATAAAGAACGTTATCTTTGCTAAAACCTATCCGGAGAAACGTGAGTTTCTTTCTATTTATTATTTGTGCGACTATGTCGCCGGCAAAGCAAAAGCAGGAGAGAAGTTCGTAGAAGTTAAATGGGTAGAACCGACCAAAGTCACCGAATATTTTACCACTTCGCTACATCCTAAGCTTTTCGAATATCTGAAAACGCTTTCGCAGTAGAAGGCGACTGTAAGAAACAAAACTAGAGCTTTTGAACCAATAGCATAATCTCCTGCTTGTGCTTCTCTATGACAGACTTGTCTCGAAATGCACTGGAAAACTCTGCCAGTTTTGACACAACAGAAACAACCGAGTCTTTTGTTGGCGATTCAAAATCTCCGCCTGTATCCTTAAACATCTTCCTGACAATCTCCTTGCAGTACATATCTGAAACAGCCTTATCTGCTGGTAACCCGCCCAGTTCTTCATTAAGACAATGTGCTTCTGTAAAACACATAACTATCGCGTCACGAACCATTATTGGCGTGACCGCCTCATTGGGATTAACTCCGTAGATCATTTTTGCCATTGGCTTTTCGCTTAGATAATTGTGCTGACTGTAACGTGGCAATCTCTTTCTTAAGCTCGACCATCTTTAGTTCACGACCGACAAAATAGCGATTAAGCTTCTGAAGCTCGCCTGTACGCTCTTGGATTTTCTCCTCCAAACTTTGGGTAGAAGCCTGAACCTTTGCAGCCATCTCGTTAAACGATTTCGAGAGCTCGCCTATCTCATCATCTGTATCAACTTCTACGCGCTTGGTCAGGTCTCCGGCAGTAATCTCTTTGGCGCCTTTCTCAAGTGCTACGATAGGCCTAGTAAGTAGATAAGATATTAGCACACCCAGCGTTGCGGCGAACACAAATGAAACAGCTATTACGACAATACTAACTTGAGTATAGGAGACTGTGGTTGAATCAACTTCGCTCACAGTAGAGCTTATGTTCCCAGTAGTAGACTGAAGCGATAGACCCTGCTCTGTTGCTCTTCTTTCGACATAGTTCCTCAGCCCTTCGCTGTAAATCGCTTTTTGTGCCCAGTACTCATCGCTCTCCAAAATGATTATGGCCTCATCAGCACTTCCACTGTCAACTAGTGCAATTGACTCAAACTCCATCACTACCAGAGCATCATTAGACTCTTTAATTTCGTTAAAAAACTCTAGATCCCGCGAGTCTCCCTTCTCCATCGCCGAAACAATTACAGCATCTAGCTCAATGACATTAGTATCATATCGCTCTTTCCATTTTGTGTCTTCAGTAAACGCGTAGTTTCGCGCCGACTGAGTAAGCACTTCATCGTAGTATTTAATCTTTTGCGCAAGATCGTTCAACTCTGTTTTCTTGGTGATATCATCGACATCACCCGACACCACGGCCAGCGGTTGCGTAATACGCTGTACGGTCGTGATCGAATAGTAGCCCACTGCTAGGATTGGTAGCGCCGAAATAGTAGTGATCAGTATAATTTTGGCTCGTATTTTTAGGTTCTTAAACATTATTTTGTATCATACTTCATTCATAGCTAAACCTTTATCGCCTTCTTTCTCTTTCATGCCACTGACCGGTAGCGTAAAGTAGAAAGTGCTACCAACACCTTCTTTCGATTCAAACCAAAGTCTACCCCCATACGCTTCCACTACTGTTTTGGCTACATAAAGCCCCAGGCCAGAGCCCTCAGCTGACATCTTTGCCGCATTGTCTGCCCGAAAGAACTTCTCAAACAAGCGAGGCTGTGCCTTGGCTGGGATGCCAATACCTTTGTCTGCTACTTTAAACTCATACTCAACTACTTTTCCGCCCTTAATGTTTTCTTTTATCCCAACTGTGACTTCACACCTGCCCTTTGGCGAATAACGTACCGCGTTAGCAATAAAGTTAGTTAGAATTTGAGTAAACAATGTCTCGTCGATAGGTGTTAACGATAGTTTCTTCGTAGGTTTATCAAAACTGATTGTACATCCACCTTTACCGCAGTACGGTGCGAATGAGGCAATAATCTGTTCGGTTACTTTAATAAAGTCGCCTGGCACTGGTACAATTTTAAGCCTGCCAGACTCTAGCCTTGAGATGCTCAGTAGATCGTTGATCAGTCGAACCATACGACGACTGCCAAGATACACCTGCTCAATAATATCTTTCTGCTTTGTACTTAGCTTGCCAGCACTTTCGTCTCTTAACATATCGCTGTACCATCTAATCGATGTTAGTGGAGTCTTGAGCTGGTGTGACGCCAATGATACAAACTCGGTTTTCATACGATCAACTTCCCTCTCGTGCGTCACGTCACGGAACACCACTACACACCCAATAACATGCCCCTCTTTATCTTTAAGTGGCGCTGCCGAGTCAGCAACCGGAATCTTTTTTCCGTCCTTTATAATCAATACAGTGTGGTTCGCCATCTCTCCTGCTACGCCTTCTGTGATCGCAGTATCAATAAATGCCGTATTTGGTTTGCCGTCTTTCTCATAAACAAAGTTAAGCGTGTCGGTTAGCGATTTACCTACTGCTTCTTCTGCTGTATATCTAGAAATTCTTACGGCTGCCTCGTTAAACAAAATGATCTTTTTATTTGCATCTACAACAAAAACACCGTCACCGATGCTGTGGAGAATAGTATCTAGCCGCTCGCGGTCTGTTTCAACATCATCGAGAATATTTACAAGGGCTTTCTGTTTATCCTCAATTTCAACTGCATTTGCCTGAATTACTTTGGTTTGTTCGTTCACTTTCTGATCGACTTCGAGACGCGACTCTTTAACCGCAGCAGTCAACCGATCAAACGCACGCGAAAGCTCCCCTACCTCATCTTCAACTTTGGTTCCTACTTTATAATCTAGATCACCAGCAGCTATCACCTCTACTCCTTTTCGAAGCACTTCCACAGGTTGGATCAGCGAGCGGATACCATAGTCAGCAACTACCGAGAGTAAGATGATCGTGCCTATACCGACAGCAACTAGTCCTATTGCAAACTGTTGAACCGGCTGTTCAAGCTCGTTTTCATCGATTTTGCTGATCAAACACCACTGTCCTTCTGGTATGTAATGCGCAGCCCCGGTTACAAACACGCCACGATAGTCCGTATAGTTTTCTAGAGTTGATATCTCAGTGGATTTTTCAGATAAACAGTGGTTTACGATATCGGTATTAACTATTGTCTCAAATAAGGGCAGAGTTCTATTTCGGAGCGGTGAGACCAATCGATTATCAGTATCTACCAATAGCGACTCCCCTGTTTCGCCATATCCATCGTTATTTCCTGTTATCACAAAAAGCGCCTCTGCGTCAATATCGACTACAACAGCGCCAAGAAAATTGCCCTCGGTATCGTTTATCAGCGAGATAATATCTAAACAGGGTAGTTGTTCACTATTCGACCAATGTAGATTTTCAAGAAGATATGATGTGATTCCCGGAGTAGAACTGCCAAACTCATCCATAAACTCTTCAATCTCTTCTCGCTCAATGTCTAGATCTGTTTCATCGGTCGATACTCTAACATTTAAATCGCTATCAATCATCGTCAGTTTCAGCAAGTCGCTAGAAACTATAAGCGCCTGAGAAAGGCGGTCGTTTGCAATTGATTCGACCTCAGCGTAGGCTGTCGAATCAATTGGCGTCGTAAACACATCAACAATACTACGGCCAGAAGATAATATTGTTACCACATCTTTCTTCTCAGCTAACCAAGTCTCCACATGCAGTGCACGTGCACTAGTTGATGTAACCAGCGCTTCGTCAGTACGCTCACCAGTTAACCTTGAATACTCTCGGTAGATCACAATCGTACCACCAAATACGACTAACACAATAATGGCTAATATCGGGAGCTTTATCTTGGCCTTAATAGGCATTGCCGCAAAGGATACACCAAAAAAACGCTGCATTAAAATGGAAACGAAAAATACGACGGTGGCAAAAAACACAAGAAGATAGACATGATCAGCTAAATGCACATCGATTAAAACTAGCACAACTGCCGCTATAGTCGGTAAAAAGAGCGCAAGTATAAGTGAGGCAAACGATTTTTTTTCACGAGAAACTGCCGCATCAGCCAACTTGTTACTATATGCTTTTATTCCATTAATCACTGCCAAAACAAAGCTCAACACTACAATTGAGAGCACTATAAGATCGTAGCTCAAGGTATACGCCCCAGCAACAAAATCGGAGATCATAGAGGGAACTGTCACTTCGGTCGATTGAACCACTAAGTTCGTCGAGACTACAGCAACTGAAACACCTACACATAGTAGCAGTAATCCCCATTCGGCAAGCTTTGAAACTGGGACTTTACAACAAGCTAAAACCAGTCTCAAAAGCAGTATCGCAACAATAAAAGTAGATGCGAAAACCACGCGCCACGCATAGAGGCTAATCACACTGTTTGTGTATGAACCATTCGCAACTACTTCAGCTAGCGTCCAGGACATCGCTGCCGCGACAAGCAGTGTCAACCTTCGTGCTACATCACCTCTCCGTGGAACACTGGTAAGCACCACAAAAAATAGCAGCAACAGCATTACTACCACAAGTTCCGCGATATTACTCCAGTTAAGATTCATAATAATTGGCCTACTTGGTTGCGCTAATTTCAACACCGCGTTCTGCACTTGGCGCACAAACCGTTATTCTGCTATCAGCATCTTTTGAGATATGATAGCCAGTCCCGTTTGCCGAGCTACCGCTCGGATCTACCGGCACATCTACAAGGTACTTCTGATTCACAGTTAGTATTGAAATATCAACTAGCCCACTGCAGTTCGGGCTACCAATATCAGTCCTGCAGATCTCGTTTGAGGCCACGCCTCCACAATCGGCTGACGTTGGTATACTCCCAGGTAGCGCACTGTTATTATCGATCGAGTACTGATAAACCTGATTTAGAATCAACTGAACATCAGAGTCCCGCTGGGAGTTTCGCGTTTGCGCGAGCTGTTTTGCAGGATTTATAGCGATAATCACCATACCTGCCAAGAAAAAGATGATTGCTACCGCCAGTATTATCTCCACTAGCGTAAAGGCTTTTTGTCTTCTTTTTATTGTTGTTTGCATAGTTCAAGGTACTAAAATATCGCTAAAAAATCAATTTGTTCTTTGCATCTTTAGTCTGCCACCTCAGCCCACGAAACAATCCGTATCGTTGGATATACCTGATCCGTGGTCAGTCTAACTTTTCTAATTACGGTTACGTTGGTGCCGGTCGTATTGACCGTTTTGTTTGGAGAGGTACCACTAATCGTGTAACTGCAGCTTTTGTTCGTATTAAATGTTAATGAACCGGTGCCGATATACGTAGGATCTACCCGAATCATCTCAAGCGCAGCTTCCGCGCAGGCATCCGCGTATCCTCTTGCCTCGACACTCCATTGTACCGACGCGCTGGTGAGCGATGATGTAAGCCCAATCTCCAGTAATAAAACCGATATTGCCAGACTAACTGCACCGACAACGATCATCGTCACCAGCGCAACATATGCATTTTTACTATCGCCTCGCCGCACTGCCATAGAAAATCTTGGAATAACTATATTCGCTCCGTGTAGAAGTGGTTGTGTACTGTATCGTAAACTGAACTCTGATTATCCCATTCGTGCCGGCTTCGGCCATGTTGGTAAACGTCAGATCCGAAATCTCAACCTTGGGTGTAGAAAGTAAAACTGGCGCAGTAGCGCCCTCAACAATCGTCATTTTCCCAGTATCAAGCGCGAAAACTGTTGACACACCGCTTTTTTGGACAGTCAAAGTCGCTTGAGAGTTACCTGGAGTTGGCGAAACAATCGTATCTGCGTTTCGTACTGTTTGGAGAATAACATCCATAACTTGCTCGCCTTGCTGTTCTACCTCAGAGATCGTCTGGTTTTTAACTCTTGCCTGAAGTGACAGCCAGAAAAGGCTTCCGATCGCGCCTAGGATTACTGCTAGGATACTGATATAGAGCATCAGCTCGATCAGCGTAAAGGCTTTCTTCCCTTGTTTTTGTTTATTTTCGCGCTTCATTACCATCGTTAAAAACGGTTCCATGCAAAATCAAACCAGTAGTCGGTCGCGTTGGTTCCGTGCGTCGCCTGATTGGTCAACGCGCGCGATCCTGAACTGTAAAATACGTTGTTTGTACCATCCCATCCAGCGGTCCAAATATTAAGTCCATTGGTTCCCATTACCACCATTAAATCGTTCGTGTTCGGATCTTGAACAATCGTGACCGATTTAAGCGCGGTTGTGAGCGTAGCAAGTGTCGCTTCTACAGAAAAGGTACTGGTCGAAGGGTTATAGGTACGGTACTTTGGCACTGCGTTATCGGCACCACCTGAGTAAACAGATAACGCTAACTGTGCGGCTCGCTCATAGCTTGCCTCAAAACTTCGTTGTGCGCCAGAATCTGTAGTCGAAGTGAGTGTGCCATTCGTGACTGTTTGCCACAACGGCGTAAATACTGTTTTCAGGCAGGTAACCTTATTCGCCGAGTCTTTGAAACAAGCTAGAAACTCGTTGTTTGAAGGCCGACCGGTTATGGTCATCGAGCGGGTATTCGCGCCGATACTTAGGTTCTGAACAGTCGCGGTCCACGTAGTACCATTCCAAATTTTGATGTTCGGATTCGTATCGTTTGCAGCATCTGTATAGATCAGCGCTCCGGTTGTGGTCGTATTTGGGCTCCAACTCCAATCAATCGCTTCGTAAGCAGTGCTCGCTGAATTTGTCGAATGAACAGTTACCGCTGCCCACGCGCCTCCTGTATATAGCGAAGTGACTGTACGATTATTTTCGGTCAACACTGCAAGCATCACATCATTTGTACCTGGTCGATTACGAAGCACCATATACCCAGGCTTGCCACCCAAGTTCTGACCATTTGCCTGGGCACTCCAGACAGTACCGTTCCATGTACGATAGCGAAACGTATTACCATTTGCGTCATAAGCGATAAGAAAAGTCCCATTGTTTAGAAAATCAGCACTAAAATCTCTTACATCTGGAAATGTAGTATTATTACGACTATCAAGCTGGACAACATTTCCCCATGCTGAACCATTCCACACCTGAGCATAAATATAAGTGTTCGAGGCACCGACATGCTTGGTAACAAGAATTTTTTCGTTACGAGCAGGTGAAGAGTAAAGCTTGACCACACGTGTTTGGGCATTTCCTGGAACAGAAAACGAGGGAACGGTTTGTTCAGTACCCCAGGTACAAGTCGCAGAGTCCAAGGGCTTGTATTTGATTGTAGCACCAGTAACGGAAATATCCGCATATGCGAGAATTCCTCCAGTGCAAGGCGTACTTCCAACTCGTCGCCAGTTTGTGAACCTCGTTGTTAGTGTTACATTACCAGCTCGTTGAAGGGTTTGTTGCCAGTTTACTGTTATCACAGCTGAGGCTGTGTTTGCGTCTACACTGGTAATCGTAATCAATCTGGTAAATGAGTCTATTGTTTCTGGGCTAGAGGGTGTGGTTGCTACCAGCTGCCAGTCTGCACCAGTTTTAACTAGTTTGTATGTGCCTGCGGCAATGTTAGCAAAACTGGCATCACGCTGATTTCGAAGGACCTCTTTGGCTTCTTCTGCAAGCATGCTGGCGCGCGCACGCGCGCCAGCAGTAGCGGCGCTTTGATTACCATAAATCAAAGCGCCGCCAACCGCCACCACCACTATCGAAAATAGCGCCACCGCAAGCATAACCTCGACTAGGGAAGCCGCTCTTAAGCTATCAAACGTTAGCCTTTTTGTTTTAGAACGAAACAGTACCTCTTTCATTAATAGAAACTGTCGCTGAACTCTCGGTTTCTGACGTTAATGTAATAGTTTTGGTCGCTACCGGATAGCCAGTTAGTTTCGAAAAGTTGACCTCTACTGTTGCCGACACTCCCACACTGCTCGGTAACTTATAGACCTCATCTTGCGCTACCACTCGAGCAGCGTAGCTCGTCCCCTGGAAAAGAACCAGTTGATCCGAAGTAGCATACACCCCCCACATACTGTCGTTTTCCACCGCGCGCGAAAGCGTCTCCCCTCGCCGGAGCATCTGAACCAGCATCATACGAGACGAAGCAAAGTCGTTCTTTTGCACTTCAGTGCTAAGTACTGGTACCGATAGGCCAGCTAAAACACTGATTATAGTCACAGACAGAAGTACCTCCAAAAGCGTAATTCCTTTTAGTATCAACCTACTGCGTACCTTCATTTGAGGAAGGATTTGCCATCTGGTCTACATTACCAACTAGGCTGTAGATCGGCATAACTACAGCTAGGGCAATCGCGGCAACCATCAACCAGACAACAATCAGCATTATCGGCTCAAGTAATATTATTAGGTTTTTGGTAGTGTCTTCGGACTTATCCTCGTATGTTTCGCCGATTTTTAGTAACGTTTTGCCTAACCTCCCTGACTGTTCTGCCGAGATTATCATTTGCTGAATCGTTGAAGGAAGTAGTCGGTTGACATGCGGAATTACCTCAAAACACTTTTGAAACGAAAACCCTTCCTTCACACGCGTTGTCACCTCGGTGAAAAACTTCTCGTATCTTCGCAATGTTGCAGACTCTTTTAATGATTCCAGCGCACGGACAATCGGTATGCCTGCTTCTAATAACGTCCCGAAAACATAAAACGACCGCGCCAGCTCTACCTCAATCATCACCTTTCCAACGCCCGGGACGACCATAAGCACAGCCTGACCGATATGTTTGGTATCTGGAAAAATGAACAGGAAAAATACTAGCAAAACAATAAACGCGATAAATGCCGGGATTGCAAAATAGCCATATGCAGTAATAAAATCACCTATCGAGATCAAGATGCGCGTAAACAGCGGAAGCTCTACATTCATCGAGGAAAATACACCCGAAAGCTTAGGCAGCACAAACCACGAAACTCCCACCGCAACAGCAATAGAAATTACAAAAAAAATAAACCTGGATACATCATAGCCGAGCGAAGTTTAGACGAGAATACACGCTCCTTGGTCTGCTGAGCTGCCACCACATGTAGGTTCTCAGGCAGATTTCCACCCTCTTCACCAGTTTTGATAAGTGAGATTACATAGCCTGGGAAAAGACCAGTGCGATCTAACGCTTTCCAAACAAACATCCCAGCGCTAATATCCGAGATTAGATCATCAAGCACTAAACGCATCGCCCTGCGCCGAACCTCTTTTCTGGCTGCTGAAAGCGCGTCCAAAACCGTCATCCCAGAGCTCAGCATCATCGCCATATTCTCCAGGAGGTAGTTCTTCTCCTCGCCTACCGTCATCCGGTTACGGAACTTGTTTTTGCTTGTATCTATAGTCTCTTTATCCTTGTTCATACTCGTTTACTGGAGCCACACGGACAAGCTCCTCGATAGTGGTAATCCCCTGTTTTACTTTTACTACGCCGTCTATAAACATCGGTTCCGCACCCTTGCTGATTGCATAAGTCCACACGTCTTTGGCGCCAGGCGATTTCAATATCAGTTCCCGAAGCCCTGCATCCACTGGTATTAGTTCAAATATGGCAGTTCTACCTTTGTACCCTGTGCCACCACACACCTCACAGCCTTTGCCTTTGTAAAGCGTAACTTTGCCTTTGCTAACGTCAAAATACTTTTCAGGGTTTGGCACGTTTGTAGCAAGCGTTTTGGTATCAATTATATTGCTCGTTCTACATTGCTCACAGATCTTCCGCACAAGCCGCTGAGCCACAATTAGCTCAAGTGTAGACGCTAGTAAAAACGGCGCAACATGCATGTCCAGAAGCCGCGGAATCGCGGTGGCGGCATCGTTCGCATGAAATGTCGAGAACAGAAGATGACCGGTTAGCGCGGCGTTAACCGCGATCTCCGCGGTCTCCTCGTCTCGAATCTCACCCACTAGAATAATATCCGGATCCTGTCGCACAATCGATCGAAGACCCTTGGCAAATGTTAAGTTGGTCTGTTCATTTACCTGGATTTGGTTAACACCAGAGATCTTGTACTCAGCAGGATCCTCGATCGTCGTAATGTTTACCTCTTTGGTATTCAGCAACTTGACCAGCGCATATAGCGTCGTGGTTTTTCCGCTTCCGGTCGGTCCAACTGTCAAAATCATACCGAACGGCTTTTTAGAAGCAACCTCGATTAGCTTCTGGTGGGTTTCTGAAAAGCCAAGATCCCAAAGGGTAAACCCTTTGACATACGCTGACAGCAACCGGATAGCGATTTTTTCGCCGTCAAGCGTAGGCACAACAGAAACACGCAGATCTGCAGCGATCTGCGCAGACTCGTAGCGGATCGCGCCGTCCTGCGCGGAAAAATGGTCGTCTACTCGCATTTTGGCATCGACCTTAACGCGGTTTAGAATGTTTTCGTAGATGTCGTTAGTAAATCTGGCGATCTCCCTCATTGCGCCATCTATGCGAAACCGAAGAACCACCTCTTTTTCCAAAGGCTCAAGGTGAATATCTGACGATCGCAGAACAACCGCTTCTTCTATAACTGCGCCCAGGATCTCCGGCGCCACTTGCTCGTTCGTTTTTACAATTTCAGTAATCTTCTCTGTTAGCGCTTGCCTGTAGTACATAAAGCTGTTGTCCAAATCCTCTGTGAGAGTGTAGGCTAATGTCGCCTTCCGACCTTTAATTACCGACGCTAGTTCAGCTGGCAAGGTCTTGGCTTTCTCAGGCACATCACTAGCAAACACTACCTCGTCATCATTTTGTTGGAACACAACCACACGATGCACCAGCGCAATCTCCTTTGGAATCAACAACACCTGTTCTTTAGATGGTGGATACGAGTTTAAATCCGCATAGTTCATTCCGAGCGATTCTGCTACCGCTTGCCCTACCAGATCTTTTGTAATCAGCTTTTCTTTCAACAGATAGTCGATAATAGTTCCGCCTTCTGTGGCAAACGAGGCTTCAGCCTTGGATATGGCCTCTTCAGAAACATATTTTCTACTCAGGAGAATCTGTTTGATTTTTTCGTTGTTGTATTGCATGGGCAGCTACTTTACTTATGTCATGTGGCTTTTGATTCGTGCCACAATCTGCTGTAAATCCAAATCCGCTTTTACAATATAGTCAATCGCGCCAAGCTCCTTGGTCTTGATAATATCCTCTTCCTGTCCTAGATTGCTCAGTATCAACGACTTTATCTTTATCCCTTTTGTTTTGATCTCCTGCAGTACGCCAAAACCGTCAAGCACTGGCATTATGAGGTCCAAAAGCATCATGTCAAACTGTGCTTTTCCTAGCGTTTCCACAGCTTCTTTACCGTCGAACGCTTGAGTGACCTCAAAACCTTCACTTTCGAGCTTCATCTTTAGCGCAGAAGAGATCGCACGATCATCTTCTGCAATTAAAATCTTTTTTTTGATTTCGCTTACCATTTTTTTGCTTGCCGGCCTATTGGTAGGCCGCGTTAAACTAAAAGAGCTAAAATACGATCACAAATATCCTGATGCTTCGCCTCATCTTTCTCAATACTCTCTAGCTTCTTCTTTACCGCTAGATCTTCAAATAACTCAATAATCTTCGATTTGTTAGGTTCACTAAATGCAGCTGAGTTTACCAACTGTGGGAAAAAGACCTCAAAGTCTCGAAGTTCCATTAGTTTTCCAACCAAGGCTTCATCTTTCATACTAATTCATTATACACATTTTTCAAGCAGAGTGTAGAACCTCTCTATCAATTACCTTGCTTAAAGGCGTTGGTTGTTCTATTATAGAGCTAGAATAAATAATATAGAACAAGATGAACTACTTTAAATTCTTAAGGGGTTTGGTAAACGAGCCAGCAACGATATTTCCAGTGATCTACAAAGAAACCCGCGTTAGAAGCCTAATAGGAACATATACTTTTCTTTGCGTACTAAGCTTTATTGCTACAATTGTATACCTTCTTGGGGTTACCAACTCAACTGAAATAATTGGATTGAACGGCTCATCAATTTTCCTATTCTCTCTACTCGTACTTATCGGATCAGTCTTCAGCTGGTTTGCCTCTCTTTTCGCCACATACAAAATCCTTAGGTGGAGAAGATATAAAACATCCATAAAAAAAGTGCTCAAGGCGTATCTGATTCCACAGGTTTATCTCCTTGCAATACCGAGTATTTTGATCAATATCTTTGTTTTTCTATTAGGCCTAATCGCGTTCGCAGCACCTAGCGCAAAAACCGCACTAGCCATTATGGCCACGTGTCCTGGAACAGTTCTTTTCGTAGGCGGAATCTGGAGCCTGGTTCTTTTTGTAATCGGGCTCAAATCGGTTCACAGATCAACAATGAAAGCCGCAATCATCTCCGGCGCTGGCGCGACTATATTCTTTACCGTTCTCTATCTTTTCGCTACGGTGATTCTTGCACTATTGGTCAGTATGGTTGGCTAACACCTGGATATTGCCAGCATGAGAGGCTTGATAAAACGGATTTTTCGTGTAGAGAGCCTGGTAGTAATTATTTTTATATTTCTGTTTGTTGCTATAGCGCTCATTGTCATTCTAGATCGAGACAATGTCGAAGAGGTAATTCACCAGGCTAATCCGATATCACTACTCTGGGCACTACTTTTTACGTTCACAGCATACAGCTTTATGACTCTATCATTTGTGCTCGCAAATAAGCTGTTTAAACTCAAGGTCGCTACGCCGTATATAGCACTTGTTGGCTTTATTACAATCGCAATAGGGAACCTTCTTGATTTTGGCGGCTTAGGAGGATATTCACTTCGGGTCACACTTCTTAAGCAAAAAGGAGCACGTATCTCAGAAGTTATGGCTTCCAGCCTGTTTCACGTATACGTTACCTTCTTTACTCTACTTATGTTGCTACCACTAGGGTTTTTACTACTGCTGTTCACCGGAAAACTTTCATTTCCTGCTCAATTTCCGCTCGTCTACATTATGGGAGTTACTGTTTTCGCGATCGTATTAGTCAGTTGGCTTTTGATTGCGCGGCGAGCAAGAAATAAGATTGAAGAATTTCTATCGAAATTATCTCTTCGAATCACCAAGCGTGATTTCAGTGGACGGTTCCACAACTTCAACGAGGCGTTAAACACAGGCTTAGACAACTCCAAAGCAAACCCCAAACTGCTGACTGGTATGTTTGTTACAGCTTTAGTCGGCTGGATTTTTGCAATTACAGCAATGGGTTTTTGCTTCCACTCAATCGGGGTAAATCTTCATCCAGCTGCACTGACAGCTGGGTTCGGAGTAGGAGTCACAGTAGCGTACTTCGCGGTTATACCCGGTGGGCTTGGTGTACAGGACACCTCCATGGCTGGGGTCTATACGCTTTTTGGCGTACCGTTCGACTCATCTGTATTTGCCTCAATAGTTCTTCGGGTGGTTTACTATCTAGTGCCAGCAGTTCTCGGACTCGGAGCTTATGCTCTTTTCATGAAGAAGACACTTAAGAATGGCAACCACGAGCAGAAGCCTGAGGGTCGGGAGCAAAATACCGGGAAGCGGAACCTGAATGTTGAGCCGTGATTTTTCAACTAATTAATCGAGAAAAACCGACATTGAGCTATGCTCAACTCCCACAAAAACAATTAACCCATGGAGGCTGCGCGGAGGAAGATAATAGTGAAGCTGTACAGCTTGCCGGAGTTCTGAGCACACTCTTTTTTGACTAACTCGTGCTATTATACTACTGACATGGCGCAAAAAAGATTGAAGGTCGGAGTTACTGAACACGCACCGTTTGTGTTCAAAAAGGACGGTAAATACATGGGGTTTGATATCGAACTATGGGAGATGATTGCAAATGTAATTGGTGTAGAATTCGAATACATAACCCGACCTTTTAAAGAGCTGCTACCACTTACAGCAAACAAGCAAGTTGATATTGCTACTACTGCAATCACAATCAACGAAGAAAGAGAGAAGCTTGTTGACTTCTCTCATCCTACATTTGATGCTGGACTTAAGATCTTGCTTCCAAAAGAACGTATGAAGCTTGACCTCGGAAGTACATTAAGAACGTTTTTCACGCAAGGATATAAACAGATTTTTAAACCACTCGGTATATTGGCAATCATTGTCATACTCTTTGCTCACATCATTTGGTTTATTGAAGGAACGAAAGGCTCTTTTGCATCTACGTATTTCCCGGGTATCTTTCAGTCCCTGTGGTTTTCACTGACTATGATATTAGGCTCTCCTGGTGGTATAGGAGTTTACGAAGTCCGCACATGGGCCGGAAGAGCAATTCTTGAGTTTAGTTTTTTAATTAAGCTAATGGTACTCGGTCTTCTGATTGGTGAGCTTACAGCGTTTATTACCACCAGGAAAGTTCGCTTAAATATCGAAAGTGCAGCAGATTTGAAGGATCAAAAGGTTGCAACTGTAAAAGGAACTACCAGTGAAAAAGCTCTTCGAAATTACCATACTGAGGTGTTATCTGTTTTAACTATTGAGGAAGCTTTCGAAAAACTAAGGAACAACAACGTCGTAGCCGTTGTTTTTGATGCACCGATTCTTGAATACTATACAGTTAACGAAGACGGCCAGTGGGCTGAGGTTGTTGGAGACCTTTTTGAAAAACAGAACTACGGAATCGCGTTACCACACAACAGCCAATTGCGTGAGCCAATTAATCGTGCAATTCTAGCGATAAAGGAAAATGGTAGTTATGACATACTATATAATAAGTGGTTTGGAAAACAAAATGAGCAACACAAACATTGATCTAACTGCGGTGGCGGTTGAAAGACCGGAAGGAGTTAACGTTATTATTGGCACGTCACACTTTATTAAATCGGTTGAGGACTTGCACGAGACCTTAGTGACCTCTGTTCCAGGGATCAAGTTCGGGCTGGCGTTTTGTGAGGCGTCAGGGCCAAGGCTAATTCGATGGAGTGGAACCGATGATGAACTCATCAGCCTCGCCTCACAAAACGCCAAAGCCATCGGTTGCGGTCACTCATTCATTATCATGCTGAAAGACACCTTCCCCATCAATGTTCTGAACGCTATCAAAAATGTCCAAGAAGTTTGCTGTATTCACTGCGCGACAGCAAACAAGTTAGAAGTGATCGTAGCGGAAACCGCAAGTGGCCGTGGAATCATCGGGGTTGTTGATGGAGAAAGCCCACTTGGTATCGAAAAACCGAAAGATCAAAACGAACGCAAAGCCTTTCTACGAACTATCGGCTACAAGAGCTAGAGCAGGAGTTTTACCACTGACAAAAAAATCAAAAGGTGCAAGATAATCTGGCGTAAGAGGTTCAGCTTCTGCGGGCTGCTTAAGTAGGCTACTCACAACTGCTGCTAGACGAAATGTATTCAGTTCGGAAAGCCCTGTTCTTATTGCGCCTGCCGTTTTAGCATCATCCTGAAAATTACCACCAAATCGAGTTTCAATGATTCCACCTGGCAATACTGTAGCACTCCAAGTTCCTGGAGCGATCCCCGCGAGCACACGATAGAAAGAAAACAAACAGGTACCGTCGCCAAGGACACATAACTTCGCCGTCATAACAGCATTAACTCCGTTAGCGTCCTCACTTATACGACAACGGGCAATATTGATTACACCAGCAGTCGCGGTTGCTACCAGTCGATCGCTATCCACCCCTGTTGTAACCACATTCGCCACGGCAGCAAACTCCCCAGTGACAACTCCTTTCCCAGTATCCTCAAGATGGTTTCGGACAAGCCCATCAACGAAATGGAGTCGATGAGGCGACATCCGATACCATTGAAACTCATGACCAGATAAGTGTTTAACACACAAGGGTAAGTTTATGCCCCCAGTAATCTCAATTTGTCTAAAATTGTGCCGCTCCATATATAGCAAGATCATATCCGAGCGTATCGCTTTTCGCAACACCCTAATAACTTTGAAACATATTTAATTACTGATATAATCGCACATTAGAGATGGCAAACAAGCGGGCTACACAAGAAACATACCGTAAAACAGCTTTAAAGAACGGGCTGACATTGATAGCTGTGCCAAGCAAGGCGGCGACAGCCGCCGTGGTATTTGGTACCGAAGGTGGGAGCATTTTCGACTTCAGCGGCAAAGAAGGGCTTGCACATCTACTCGAGCACATGGCATTCAAAGGCACCCAGAAGTACAAGGATGCGCACGCAGTAGTCGAAGCATCTGAAGGGATCGGAGGCGAGGTCAACGCTGGCACTGGCAAGGAGACTATGTCATTCTACATTGAAACTCCGAGCGAAAAGCTGAAAGAGGGTCTGGAGTGGGTCTCTGAAGTTTCGCTTTACCCAAGTTTTCCCAAAGAGCCATTTGAGCGCGAACGAGATGTAGTCATCGAGGAAGCGCGCATGTTCATCGACAAGCATGATAGGTACTCAATGTTTAAATCGGCACATGGTCTTTTTGGTGAAACTGTTTGGGGTAGACCAATCGAAGGGTACGAAAAAACTATTAATGCTATCCGGCATAACGATTTACGCTCTTTCCACGATCGCAACTTCTCGCCCGCAAATAGCGTACTCGTTGTAGCCGGAAACACAAAAACAGAAAAAGTACAAGAATGGGCAGAGAAATATTTTGGAAACTGGAGCAGTACTTCTTCTCATAACGAACAGACATTAGGAAAAGAAACCGATAAGCTTAAACCCATTCTGCACAAACCCAAAGAACCATTCGCAGAGGCACGCAAAGTGAAGCAAGTTTACTTATCTATCGCATTTCCAGGACCCAAAGAAACAGACGCGCACTATTACGACTACCTCATCGCAAACGCAGTATTAGGAATGGGTATGGGCTCAAAGTTATTCAAGGAAGTACGCGAGAAAAGCGGACTTTGTTACTACATTTTTTCAAGCATGGCCGCTTATAAGCGCAACGGCTACTCTATGATTATCTCTGGCCTCAACGTTGACCAGCTTAAAAAGGCTAGCATTGCGATCAAACACGAGATAGACCTTCTGATCGATGGCAAGATCACAAAAGATGAGTTGATGCGAGCCAAACTTTTAACAAAAACATCTGTGCTGTCCGGATTTAACGATCCACTAGATACTGCCGCGAACGTCGCTGACTACTTCCTATCAACAGGAAAGGTTGCAACTGCGCAGGAAACCGCAAGCGAGATCGATAAAGTTACAGTTAAATCAGTAACTACGGTATCTAACAAACTGTTCGATCTTTCGGCTGCCAGTATCGCGATCGTTTCTCCGAAGCGCGAGCTCGCAAGCGAGCTCGCCGTCCTCAAGGTTTAACCTTAAGCCCTGTAAATAACCACGTAAATGTCGCTGTTATTCCAAGGGTTACCGCGAATCTTAGGTAACCTCGGAAGTTGCGTGATATTTGTGCTGCTACCATATGGTAAAAACATGCCGAAACCACTGAAAACCGAAGCTGCCAAACAGTTTGTGGATAAGTGCAGAGAAGAACAAACTGCAGTGACAGTGTTTCTTGCAACAGCGGAACCCTTGAAAATCGTCCATTCTGTCGAATCAAAAAAACAGACTCAAGGTTAAACCTTCAGCCGAGCATCGTCTGGAAGTACATCAACGCTATAAAAAGCAGGTAAACACCTATCAAAATAACCCCCTCGATACGGTTTAGCGTATGCTTGGTTCGTAAAAAGAAAAGGAAGATTACGGTCGAAAATAGCAAAAATACCAGCGCTGTATCGATATTTAATGCGGAATCAGCTGCATTAATCGGCTGGATCAGTGCAATTACGCCTGTTATCAACGCTGCATTTGTTACCACACTCCCTAGCAGATCCCCTAGCGCCAAATCGTGATGATGGTGTTTCCAAGCTCTTATCTCAAACGCCAGCTCCGGGATCGCGGTCGAAAGTGAAACCAGTAGCAATCCAACCAGCACAAATGGTGCGTTGATCTCCACCGACAAGGTTTCAGCTGACCAAACCAATCCTTTGGCGCCTAAAACTAGACCTCCAACTCCGACCACAAGAAAAACAACCCCTTTTAGCAATTCACTTCTTGTTGGTTTCGCGTGCTTTTGCGGGTAATTTTTTGCTTGCGAAAAAAGGTGTACCATGTAGAGAGCATAAACTCCGATCAATCCGCCTCCTTCTAGTCTTGAGATTTGACCATCAAGCAAAAATAGCAACAAAACTAAACACACTGCCCCGGTATAGTATGCTTCACGCCGCTCAAGTACCTTTTTCACACCCATATTACCCGCTACGATCGCAAGGATTCCCGCAACAATCGTAAGGTCCACCACGTTTGAGCCGATTACTGTTGAGAGGGCAAACACGCTTTCGCCACCTGCTGCCGCAATTGCGCTAATTACTAGTTCCGGAAGTGACGTAGCAATAGACATTAAAATGAAGCTGACTACAAAGTCAGGAATTCGAAAGTAATGAGCCACTGTGACAAGCGCTTTAACCGCGAGGCTAGAGCACTTGGCTAAAGTTGCGCCAGCGATGATAAAAAGTATGACTGCTAATGTTGGTGTTAATGTAACTTCCATAATAACGGTTACCGTTGCTCCTAAAAAGTTTACTCTGTATCTTTGGAGCTTTCAACATCGGTAACTGTTATTTGCACAGAACATTGGAATTAAACCGAGTCTAGCGGCAAATCTTTGTAAATATGATCTCCACCCGGTACCTTGATGAGCTGATAGTCTGTAAATCCAATTTTTTGCAGTAGCGTTTCCAAATCGTCAGCGGAAATAGCCGGATCGTTTTCCTGTTGGATAAACACTGTTGGTATCTGCTTATCATTTAGACCTATTAGCCACTCCTCAACTGGAAGCCCCAATCGTTTTCCAAACCCGATTGCAGATCCGACAAAAATACATTTCTTTGGAGCGATTGCGCCCTGCGCAATCGCTCCAAGCGCCAACACCACACCAACCGACTTCCCAAAAACCGCGTAACCTCCTGCTTCCTGTACCCTTTCCTTTCCCTCACCTTTCCCTTCACCAGCTACCTTCTTAATGTTTTTCGCTTCCAGCCCCAGAGCAAGCTCACTTAGTTTCTTCAGCTCAACTTCGGGACTTATCTCCCCACCTTTCGTCCAGTGATCATAGTATTGCACTATTCGCCTATCGTATCGCGCCTTTACACTTTCAGCCACCCACTCGATCCACTCTTTGTTTTTCGCATCATTCCCCGGTAACAGTATTAGATCCATAACAACATTCTACTATATTCACCAAGACTGGTATAATCTCAGTATGAAACACACAATTCTCCTAACAGGCGCAAGCGGATATGTCGGCGCGCGCGTTTATCAAGACCTTAAAAAAGCCAGATACAATGTAACCGGTATTTACCATTCTAACAAACTTTTCGACGACCTGATAAAAGCGGATATAACAAACGCACAGGAGATTCAGGACTTGATTTACAAACTGAAACCGTCGGTAATTATCCACTGTGCCGCGGATGCACACTCGTCTACCTGCGAGAATGATCCAGAGAATGCAAAACGGTTAAATGTAGAGGCCACTTCTTATATTGCAGTAGCGGCAAAGAAGATAAAAGCAAAGGTCGTCTATATTTCTACGTTCGGCTGCTATACGCCACAAAACGTTCTTCACCATACCAAACTCGAAGCCGAAAAGATTGTTGAGAAACTTCCGAACCACGTGATTATTAGAGCCTCATTAGTTGTTGGCCTTAGTCCGAATACAAACGGTGGAAATTATTACAACGACCTTCTTTTAAATGTAAAAAACAAACAACCGATTGAAGCTGACACTAGTTGGGAGTTTGAGATGACGTATCTTGGACATCTATCAGAGATCATTCAAACCGCGATTGACCGAGACGGCTTAAAGAACACACTCCTTCCAGTGATCGCATTCGGCGCTACTTCAAGGTATCAATTGGCGAAAGACCTGCTCAAAGGTTCTGGGATCAAAGTAACGCCAATTGACCAAAAACGAACAGTTCCCATTCAGAACATTAATAATGCCATCTACAAAAACCTGAACCTTCCGACATATACCTACGCAGAGTGCCTTTACAAGATGCGCGCCGAGATAAAGATACGACAACACCGAACATAATAAGTTTTCAAGAGTGCTAATTCGACATTAAAATGCTACTTATTCCGATAAAAACAGGCACCCTCTAGCTTTGAAAGTCTTGGCAATGAGTTGGTACACGTGCCTGTTCTCGATTTTGACCATTGTCAGATACCATTAGTTAAACGCAAGAAATATAGTAATCGTCGAACAGGCTAAAAGAGGTCAGTTTTTAGGGTGATATAATTAGCCATGAACAACTTAACCGCCACAACAAAAGTCGCTCTATTCCAACAAAGAGAGATCAGAAGAACTATTCACAATAATGAATGGTGGTTTGTAATAGAAGATGTAGTTGTTGCACTTACGGACTCCAGCGACCCAAAACAGTACTTACAAAGACTAAAATATCGTGACAAAGAGCTTGCCAAAGGGTATGTACAATTTGTACATACCCTTCCTATAATAACGCCGGGTGGTGAGCAAAACATGAGTTGTGCAAACACAGAAGGACTATTCCGCATCATCCAGTCAATACCCTCACCGAAGGCTGAACCATTCAAACGGTGGCTTGCAAAAGTAGGCTACGAGCGGATAAAAGAGATCGAAGATCCAGAGTTAGCTACAAAACGAACACGTACGCTCTACAAACTAAAAGGATATTCTGATGCCTGGATTGAGAAGCGCGTACGCGGGATCGAGATCAGAGAAGGGCTCATAGAAGAGTGGCAAAAACGCGGCGCAAAACAAGGAAAAGAGTACAGCATATTAACCTCCGAGATATCCAAGGCGACATTCGGGATTACACCAGACCAGTACAAGAAAACCAAAGGACTGAAGCGGCAAAATCTTCGGGATCACATGAACGATCTCGAGTTGATCTTCACAATGCTAGGAGAGCGCGCCACAACAGAGATCCACAGAAACGAAGATTCAAAAGGATTCATCAAACTAAAGACCGACGCCAAAGACGGTGGCAATATCGCAGGCGGAGCTCGGAAGAAGCTCGAGAAGAAACTCGGCCGATCGATTGTCTCAAAGAAAAACTACCTCAAAGAACCAGAAACTGTCGCACGTCAAAATAATCTGCTACACTAACCTGACTTAATTAACATTGCAGCAAAATGAAAGACAAAACAGTCGCCTACCTGCTCTGGTTTTTCCTGGGAGGCTTTGGCGCACACAAGTTTTACCTGAACAACGTTGGCATGGGAGTTCTGTATTTCTTCACCGGCGGGCTATTCTTGATCGGATGGATCATTGATGCGTTCACACTAGGAAAACAAGTTGACGAGTACAACACCGCACACGGCTTTACACCCGGACAGGCGCCAGTTGTGGTCAACGTTAACAATACCCAGACGCCACCCAAGTCGGTTCAGTAACAGCTGCTCAACTTTCTACCAAGGCGCTATCCTGATCATCGGTTTCGATGGTATAATCTTGATGTGCATGGAGAGGTGCCGGAGTGGTCGAACGGGCTCGACTCGAAATCGATGCAGGATGAAAGTCCTACGTGAGTTCAAATCTCACCCTCTCCGCATGAAAAGTATACGAATAAAAACCACACCTTTTCTGGTACTCCAGCGAATACTAGTTGCCGATGTAGTCGGTGCCTTTATTATCATAGGAATATCCTTTCTAATCGACTACGCTGAGGTGTATAATATATTTCCGTTCGCCGAAGGGCTTTCTGTAGAAATCGCATCAGCATTAATCGTAATTCTTTTCCACATGATACTTCTCACCCTTTCATTTATCAGCTGGAACAACGAGTACTACCTGATCGAAAACGGCAAGATCACTAGACGCTATCCCGGGCTTATGCTGAAAAAAGAGATCGTACCAATCGGGAACATTGCATCGATCACTTACAAACAGACGTTTATCGGGCGTGCACTCGATTATGGCTCACTCGAGCTTCTGGATAGCAAAACCAGCAAGAAACACTTTCTTTCGGATATTCCTTCGCCAGCCCGTTATCTTAAACAGATCGAACGTCTTGTACGCACCAGCCAAAAAGTTATCGAAGAGCAGGCCAAGTCGGTTAAAGAGCTTATCAACTCTGGTGAAAACAAAAACGTAGAGTACAAAGCGAGTTTTCGCTGGGACTACAACAAAAGTCAGCCAAACAAAGAGCTCGAAAAAGTTGTGATTAAATCCCTAGTAGGCTTTCTCAATAGTGACGGTGGTACGTTGATTATCGGAGTAAACGACGATCGAGAGCTCATCGGATTGGAGAACGATCTCAAAACACTCCGGAAAAGGAATCCTGATGGATATGAAAACGCCTTAACCACAACTTTTAATAGCATGGTTGGCGTTGAGCTCCGCCAAAATCTGGATGTAACTTTTCATACGATTAAGGATCAGCAGATCTGTGCAATTACTATCAAACCAAGCCACAAGCCAGTTTACCTCAAGCACAATAGTACTGAGGAGTTCTACATTCGTGCAGGCAATAGCACACAGCCTTTGACCATGAGTGAAGCGACCGAATATATTCAAAACCATTTTAAGCCCCAAAAGCAATGAACAAAAAAACGCGCTTATTAATACTTCTTGTTGCAGTAGCGTTAATCGCGATCGGCGGAATATTGGTCGGTACTGTACTAATCTTGAGAAATCGCGATAACTGGTCTTCTGGACAGGCGGAGCAAGACGATAGTTCTACGGACAACAACATCGGTGAAAACGAAGATAGAGAAGAGGAAGATCCGTACGCAGACTATCCTGAGCTTGAGCCTCTGATAGGCCTTACTCTAGACGAGGTAAAGGCACTCTATCCAGGCGGTGAGGACATCGTTGCGAATACAACCTGGGGAGAACAATGGTACAGCTATCGGTATGAAAACGACCTCTTTCTGCTTATCGTGGACGGTAAGGCTACAAAAGTTGTCGACTTTGCAGGGCTTGAGGTAAAGGCACTAAAAGGCTGCGAATTTAACGAAACGGTGTTAACGCTGGTAGACACAGTTGTTCCTTATGCGCATATCGATCCTGCGGAAATTGGCACTGCAACCAATCCAGGCATTTACCAGGGCGCGCCAACGTTTTACAACTACAAACAAGGATACGCGGTTGGCGTGATGTGCACAGCCGAGCTTGATGGAACTTCAACCCTTGAAGTTACCTACTTCACTGTGCCGGATTATTATCACGATTCTTGACCTCTCGATTATCTACAAACTAGCTAATTGTGATTCATACACTCTTGTTACAAGCTGCAGAAACTGTGGATCAACGCCATCCAAGAATGTACTTACACCAAAGAGCATTGCCAGCTTCATATTTGTAGAGGGAAAGGTAACAATACCTGAGAATTGATCGTCTCGTCTTGCTATCGAAACACGTAACCCACTAGAAAGTGCTTGTGTTGACACCTTAAACAGACAACGAGCTCCAGGCTCCAACTGCAGTTCATTCACCGAAAGTGCACCAGCTGGGACTGTTTGTACACCGAGCTTTTGAGAACAATATCTTGTACTGACATGCCCTAAATACCAACTACCACTTTCAATATTTTCTGTGACTTCTTCTTCGCAAAGCAACACATATACCGGGCACAGCATCCGCTCGGCCGGAGACAAAAGGAACCCTTCTCTAGCAGCCTCAGCATCAACTCGCCGCCAGATATTATATTCTGGGTTGAAACCACACGTAACAGTTGCCGCGCGAGAATACGGTGCACCATAAACCGGCTCTCCATAATAGACTGAAAACTTCCAGCTAGCAGACGACCCTGTATTCCGGTGTGATGCTTCAGTAACATAACTACCCAATTCACTATTAATAGCACAGCGAAAATCAACCGGTAAATATCCTGAAGAGCCATCCTCAAGACGCGCAGTAAGAACAGCTGTCTCAGTTATTAACTTTGAAAGGTATTGACTTTTCTCAATAGAGACAGACTTCTGCATATTTCAGTATTATATAGATCTCCCATGGCGTTTTCAATCTCTGCTACAATGCTTGCCATATGATTTCTCTATCGGATGATCAAAAGAGAGCGTTAAAGACACTTGTAGAGTGGTACAATGACGAGAAAAAGGGCACACACATAACGCTTGGCGGATACGCGGGAACTGGAAAGTCGACATTAATCGCTAGGTTTCGGCGCGAGCTTGAAAGGCTCGCGCCTTCAAAAGGTTCATCATCCAACATAAGCAGCACAGATAAAAAAGAGCAATCTTCACGCACCACGAAAAAGCTGAAGGTGGCCTTTTGCGCGTACACTGGTAAAGCCACCCGAGTACTAAAAGGAAAGCTTCGTGAAGAAGGGACACTCGGACCCAAAGATACTATCAGCACAATCCACGGATTGATCTACTCGCCCATTGAAAATGAGCGTGAAGAGATCGTTGGCTGGGAGAAAAAGGACAAGATCGACGCAGACCTGATCATTGTGGACGAAGCGTCGATGGTAGACTCGGAGATTTGGAGGGACCTTCGGTCGTTTGGCGTTAGGATTATCGCGGTTGGAGACCACGGACAGCTGCCGCCTATCGGCGGCAGCTTCAACCTGATGGAAAAACCCATGCTCAAGCTGGAGAAAATCCACCGCCAGGCAATCGGCAACCCAATTATCAAGCTTTCGATCTACGCGCGCATGCGCGGAGCTATTCCCGTCGGCGCCTACGGCAAAAACATAGAAAAGCTCTCTCGTGTTTCACCTGAAAGCGGTGAACGTGTATCCGAGCTGCTCTCAAACTACACACCAGATATTCTGGTTCTCTGCGGCTACAACCACACCCGCGTAAAGCTAAACAAACATATTCGCGGGGCTTTAGGCTTCGAACTTCCCACACCAGAGGTTCGCGATCGCGTCATCTGCCTTCGAAACAATCATGAAAAACAGGTATATAACGGGATGCTTGGCACGATTAAAAGCATCACACCAGCACGGCAGATCGATACCCTAGGTAAAACCAACGAGTCCACATGGTACGACGCCAAAATCGATATGGACGGCGAGGACGAGCTGTACCAAGGCCCAGTCTTAGCTCAACAGTTTGGCGCAACCGAGCCGTTCAACTTTACAAAAGATCGACGGTTAACCTTGATCGGTGACCTGTTCGACTTTGGATATGCACTTACTGTTCACAAAGCCCAGGGCAGCCAGGCCAAGAAAGTGCTTCTTTTCGAAGAACGGTTCTCACGGATGACCGATGAGGAGTGGAGCCGCTGGCTCTACACCGCCGTGACCCGCGCCGAAGAAGAGTTAATAATAGTCGGATAACTTTTGTACACACGAGTTTGCAAATGCCTAAATTCACGGCTAAAATCAGTCCAGTTTATGATTGAAGCAATCAACCTTGGCAAAACATACGGAAACAAAGATATTGCAGTTCGAGCGCTCGATCAAGTTTCGCTCGAGGTGCGCGACGGAGAGTTCCTGAGCATCATGGGCAAAAGCGGAAGCGGAAAGTCCACGCTAGTGCGACAAATTGGGCTGATCGACCGACCTACAAGCGGTGAGGTTATTATTGATGGCGAGAAAACTAGCCGTTGGAACGATCGGATTCGGGCAGCAAAACGCCTGGAAAAGATTGGATTTGTGTTCCAGGACTTTGCTCTCCTGCCTGAGCTCACTGCGCTAGAAAACGTTTTGCTGCCCGGACTAATGCTCACCGGTGACGAGAGAGCGACTAGAAAATACGCTAAGGAACTTCTCCACGAAGTCGAACTTGAGAAACAGATCGATCATTTGCCATCAGAACTTTCCGGCGGCGAGCAACAGCGAGCCGCCATCGCCCGGGCGTTAATCAACCAACCCAAATATCTGTTGGCGGACGAACCCACCACCAACCTTGACACCGCGTCAGCCCAAAAAGTTTTAGAAACACTCAAGTCGCTAAACCACCTGCATCAACTAACGATCGTTTTGGTTTCGCACGACCCAGACGATAAGCAGTACGTCGACCGGACTCTTTACCTCAAAGACGGCCAGCTTGCCGAACCTTACCTGTAATGGCCCATTCGATATTCAACACACTAAAAGTTGGCACCTTTCTCGGAATCCGCTCAATCACCCGCGGCAACAAAGCCGTCCTCGGTCTAACCATTCTGGTGCTTGCACTTGTCTACATCAACCTGCTTTTCTTTCCAGCGCTTTTAAACGGCCTTATCAAGACGATCAACGAGATGCAGATCTCGGTGGGAACGGGGGACTTTATCTTGCTTCCGCGTGATGGCAAGAGCTATTTCACAGACGCATCAGCGCTCAAGTCACGCGCTGAAAAAGTCGAAGGCGTACAGGCAATCGCGGGACGGACAAGCATCGGGACAGAGATCGAGTTTAAAGGTCGAGTTAGCACGTACGGAACATATGCTGTTAATCCAAAGGAGTACTTGGAGGTTTTCGATATCGACGACTATATGGTAGAAGGCGAGTTTTTGGAGCCAGGCGATCTCGGACAGATCGTACTTGGGATTCAGGTTGCCGGCGCGGACGATGAAAGCGTAGAGCTTTACAACAGTTCGCTCAAGGCTGTTCATGTCGGCGATAAGGTCATCGTCCGCGCCGGCGAGCTAGAGGAAACACTCAACGTCAAAGGAGTCTTCAAAACCGGCACAGTCCAAAACGATCTGCGCTCGTACGTTAGCGATCGGATTTTGTCTTTTGCAATTCCCGAGCGAAGAGACACTGCCTCTTCGCTCCATATAAAAATGAACCCCGAGTACAAGGCTAGCATTTCATACGACGAAAATACGACTTTGACCGCGCTCTCTGCGCTTTACTCAACCGATCAGCCGTTGACTGCTGTTTCGTGGACAGACATGGCAGGTATCATGGATAGTGTTACCAGTACGTTCGAGTCGATCATCCGGATTATCCAGGGCGTTGCGCTGGTAGTTGGTGGAATCACAGTTTTCGTCGTTACTTACGTGGATGTTTTGAACAAGCGGCGACAGATCGAGCTTCAGCGCGCTCTCGGAATCGGCGCTGGCGCGATCGTCGTCAGTAACGCGCTTCGCGCGCTTTTGCTGGCGGTTGCTGGGGGCGCCTTCGGCGTCCTAATGTACGTAGCAGTTATTACGCCGCTGGAAGCGGCGTATCCTTTCAGCTTCCCGTTCGGGGATGCCCTGCTCGTAACGAGCACCAGCTCGTTCCTCGTGATGTTCGGTGTGCTCGCGCTGACCGCGCTCGCCGCCTCCGCTGCGCCGAGGGTTTAACCATGAACTAGCTAGAACTTACGAAGCGGTTGCAACATTTTAGTGGTCTTAAATTTACTCGACAATCACCTTGAAAAAGCCATATAAGCACCAATGTATTTCTTCGCCTGTTTAAATTTAGTTACGCTTTTCTCGACAAATATCCTATATCTTTGTCGATAACCTCCAAAATGTCGCAAGATATGAGTGACATTCAGCCACTTTGGAGCCGCTTTTAAACCAAGGTAGTACTGATAGCTACTCCATCTGTATTCGCTCATATATGCTACTCGCTGTTTTCCTTTTATAGAACCGGCTAGTACTGCTGGGTTCCGATGAATGTACCGTGACAAGAAGACTAGGTAGTCTTCAGTCAATATACGTTTCCATTTATAAGTCCCCTGGAAAACGTGTCCTGATGTTTTGTACAACTTGTTGTAGTGGACCCCATAACTAGTAGCTAACCTGTGCATCAATTTTGCGATCAGCATGTCTCCAGCGTTACTCGATACCATCCGCTGAACTTTTAAGCCCAGTTCAAGGTGAAAATGATTTGGCAGAAGTGAAAACGCAAGCACCTGAATACCTAACTCCAAGCAATATCGCCCAAGTCTCGACACAAACATCTCGTAGTCTTCTACTCTAAGAAATAGCGGAACTTTTCTAACACCACGATTAAAAACATGATAGAATCTCCAGTACTTTGTCATAGCTGACCAGGATAGTACCACACAAAAATTAAGAAAAGATTAAAATCAGAAGCTTAATTATTACCGACATTATGCGAATTCCTGAGCAACAGTGCCGAAATTTCTGCAAAACAAAATACCGAGAAAAGCGTAACTAAAACGCCTGCCACAATGCACTTACCTCACACTCCTGGGCACATCATCACAGCCTAAAAGAGTAAATTTTAGGTGTCGTAAAACAACACACAGCGCCGGTGAAACTATTTGGCTCAGGGTTAAACCCTCGGCTGGGAACCTCGGCTGGGCGGTCAAGCCCCAACACGGCCCTAAGCGCCAGCCTTGGAAACCTTGACACAGCGTAGAAAATCGCCCTGGCGAATCTCCGCAAACTGCGGCTCAAGAATCACGCCACATTCGACGTCTTTCGTTACTTCCTTCTCGTCGTCCTTGCCGTGACGAAGCGTCTTCACAACCCCTTCATGGACCTGATCATCGTCTCGCAGCACATACACTTTGGCATTGCGCACAATCTTCCCGCTTGTCACAATACATCCAGCCACAATTGTTTTATCTGACAACTCAAACGTTTTCTTCACACGCGCCATACCGACCTCAACCTCTTCCACATCCGGCTCCACCAACCCCTGCATCGCTCCTTCAACCTCCTCCATTAACTCGTAAATCACGTTATAACTTCGAACTACCACCTTTTCTTGTTTTGCTAATCGCTCGGCTATGCTGTCTACCTTTACATTAAACCCAAGAACAATCGCCCGGGTCGTTTTTGCATAGCTCACATCCTCCTCACTTACCGTACCTGTGCTATCACGCACAATTGTAAGAGAAACCCCATCAACTTTGATTTTCAGTAGAGAGCCTCGAACAGCTTCTAGAGTGCCCACTGTGTCGCATTTTATTATCACGTTCAGACACTGCTCTCCCACCTTCTCCTCGCTCGAAAACAACTGGCTTGCAATATCATCCTTCAACTCTTCAACCTTTTCTTCTTTTTCCTCGTTTATGCTCGCGCCAGCTTCCGCTGCCGCTCGCGCAGCCTTTTCGTCTTTAAACACTCGCACAATTTCACCCAGAGCCATCACTTTCGGCATCCCGACCACCATCACCGGTTGTGAAACAGCCGCTACTGCAATAGTATTTCGGCCTTCATCAATCAACGCTCGAATCTTCCCGACCATTCCCGCGCCAGCCACGAAGCTCCCGCGGGTAAACTCACCTGCTCGCACGATCACCAACCCAACCGGTCCCAAAGACTGATCCATCCGAGACTCCAAAACCACACCTTCGCCTACATATTCAGCATTCCCTACCTCAGGCACCTGATCCAGCCCTTCCATCTCAGCCACAAGCAAAATCAGATCCAAAAGCGTATCGATATTTGTCTTTTTAAGCGCTGAAACCTCAACTACTGGCACATCGCCGCCAAAGCCCTCAACTAAAACACCGTTAGTCGCCAGTTCTTGCTTCACTCTCCGCGGATCTGCATCTTCTTTATCACTTTTGGTAATCGCCACAATCAGTTTATCCCCACTTTTCTTCCATAACTCAATCACTTCTTTGGTCTGAGCCTGCACGCCATCATCTGCTGCCACCACCAACACGATAATATCGGTGGTCTTTGCGCCACGCCCACGCATTTCGTTAAACGCCTTGTGCCCAGGAGTATCTATAAACGTAATCTTTTTGTCTTGATGCGTCGCCTGGTATGCAGAAATATGCTGCGTGATACCACCAAACTCCTTTTCAGTCAGGTTCGAACTACGAATTGCGTCTAGAAGCGATGTTTTTCCATGATCAACGTGTCCCATTAACCCCACGATCGGTGGCTTATATGCTCGTTTTGCTGTGCGTTCTTCGGCCTTTTCTACTGTAACAACTTCGATCACTTTGTCTCTTACCTTAGCTCTGGAAGCTTTCACCGATTTGACAACTTTCTTTATCCTGGAAGCCAGTTTTGAGGCCTTCTTTGTTGAAGGCTTCTTTGCCGCCATTTTCGTCTTTTGAGAAGTTTTTTGTTTCTTTTCCGCCACTTTACTCAATTATGCCACAAAAGCAATGCTTATGAAAGAAACAAGCTTTACCCTCTTTGTTTAACTCAATACTCCAGATAAATCTGAAAATCTGACTTTTTTCACTGTAGCAGTTCCATTACCCCGGGGTTTGAGACAATAATCTTCATATTGTACCTTTGATATTTCTATCTTATCGCCTGTATCCACTTCAAAAGAACCAGCTGTAATTGTTTGTATTAGTCTGAAACATTCGTGCGGCAAGAACGTCCCATCAAAAGACTGTAGTACTAATCGACCACCATCTTTTCGAAGCCATGCAATTTGGCCTCCACCTCCACTGTATATCGCACAATACCGGTTTGAATCTACTAACAACTGACACGCTTCGAAAGGCGCTACAAATACTGCAGTAAATAGTCTGTCTGAATCATGTAGTCTCATGGTATCAAAAAGAAGGCCAAACGCTCGAGTTGTAAACCCTTCAAACAGTGAAACAATCTTTTGCGGCCACTGCGCACCAGAACAATCTTGCTGACAATGGATAGCTGATCCATAAAACATCACTCTTCCTGTACCCTGCTTTTCAACACATACCCTTGTTAACTTGTCTGGAAAGCTACCTGCAGGTATTTCATACAACTGCTCAGTTCTCTCTATCAATTCAGATGAACTACCATTTGCATCAGGAAAATCACCGAAAGACAGCTGCACCCCATCATGTTGTTTTTGCCTAGGAGACATGTTACGAGAGTATAGCCAAGATATATCAGGTTATCAACTTTCGATCTTGTAACGCTTGGCCGCAAGTGATGGGCAGGTATTGTTCAGACACAGGTAAAGGCTTCTACCGGCCTTTGAAGAAGGAGAAAGAATCCACACTTTTCGCTTTGAATCAAAGAGAAACCGCTTCATTTCTGATTGTGGACGGCGAATCCTACATGCCACACATTGCCGAATCGGGATGTGCATCTCAAGCGCTCTTTGACTTATTCCGTACTTCAATAACAAAAAGCATAGACATAGATAGAATTCCAATACCGATAATAAGGCTTATAACACCTAGTTGACCGGTTCTTTCCAAGTCAGCAATCTCCTCATAAGTGATGATTACATCTTCAACATTAGGTGTAGAGCCATGTGTGAGCGTCAGCTGGTATTGTACATACTGGTCACCATCATTCGCACAGCCTGCGGCTGAAAAATCAGAGCCATTACCAATCATTGCACATGTTGCAAAGTTTGGCGCACCAGCCATTGTTGGGCTATCCGAGGTTCGAATACGTAACTCCACATCTCCTCCACCAGAATTTACCCATGTACCAGTACCCCATTCACTTCTCCAGCCAGTATCATAAATACTTGAGGTAACAGTGCCAGCCTCGACATATTCCCATAGGCTCATGTCGTCAATATACGCTGCTGTACCAGCCTTTATCTCTACTCCATAATCCGCACCTCCATTTATTCCAACAACATCAGCCGAAAGCTTATACCAGTTATCACCAGCGTCCAAATATGTTGTAGTAACCGGTGCACCATCAACATACAGTTCAGCATCTGCATCTGTAACTTCACTTCCATCCGTATAAATATAGGCTTCAAGCGTATATGTTTCAGCATCACCAACGTCTACACTTTGTACAAATGGCTTATCTGTTTGGGCATATAGCTTGGCACTACCACTACTGCCGTCATATGTTGTACCAGTATCACGTGAAACTTGTGTTAACGAGCTCGACATTTCAGTGTATATTGCCGTCACCTCACTAGCTGAAAGTGAAGATGAATATATCGCAACAGCATGTATATTTCCAGTCATTTTACCCAAATGCATCGACCCTACCCCCTCAAAAAAATAACCCATAGCGCCTATGTCAAGCGCAGGAAGTACCTGAGCACCACTCCAGTTATAAGAAGTTCCACCTGTTGCAACACCATTTCTGTACCCTTGAGCGTGAGTTGCGTCTACGCCAGATAGCGCTAAATTACCGGCTGTAGTAAAAACACAGGTGTCATAAAGCGTAACGCCATATCCAAACTTACATTTATTTTCCGCAGCAGCATTATTTACAACCTCAAACTGTGTTGGGCTACCAACTGTTGGCATATAAGTAGAACCAACTAACGAGCCTGAGCCAGTCGACATATTTGAAAACTGCACAATAGTGGAATACCCTTCTACAGGGATAATATCTGTAGTCAGGTAATGGTTTGCAGCAAACGTCCAACCATTTGCCAATGACCACGAAGGCGCAGCACCGTCTATAGCATCATGCGTACCTGGATCATCTAGATTTACCTTGCTTCCTGCATAATTTGTAGCGCCCTGCGCTTGATATGCAGCTACCACGTCTCCAGCTCCACCAGCTTCCCACCAGTTCAGATTTGGAGTCCAACCTGTCAAGTTTGCTTCAAAATCAGGATTAGAAAACAGGTTGGAGTCAGGTGATAAAGAGAGTTCACCTGCAGTAGAATACACAACATCAGATGATGCTGAAAATTGGTTAACTGTTGAGGTACCTGCACCACCAGTCCAGTCGCTTTGCGTCCACGTTCCTGCTGCTGCATCGACTGTTCCACCTTGTAACAAGAACCCACAAACAATAATAGTCAACACAAAGACAGATATTTTTCGTAAAAACCTAGAGCTACACATCTTTGAAGACTATAATTTACTAATTTATAGTATCAGAGGGTTCAGCACTTAGCAATATGTTTTTCGTACCCAGTCTTGGTCTTATAGCTCTTTTTACACTTTTCACAGGTAAAAACACCTTTTTTAACTTTTGCTGCGCTGACAGCTTTGGCCTTTACAGTCGTTTTCTTGTTTGCCTTCTTACCTTTATCTTCCGCCGCTACCGCAATCGGACTACGCGAATCATCATTCAAGTCTCGCTGTTCAACTTCGGATGCTGTCACACCTTTCATATCCTTGAACTCCTTCTCTTGGTCGGTAATGTCAATCTTGTAACCTGTCAACTTGGCTGCAAGACGCGCATTTTGACCTTCTTTACCAATCGCAAGTGAAAGTACGTCCTCTGCTACCAACACTACGGCATGTTCTGCTTTGACATCCACCTTTACATCTATTGGCGTAGCCGGCTGAAGCGCATTTCGAACAAAGATAGACGGGTCCTCGTCCCAAACAATAATATCGATCTTCTCGCGCATTCCAAGCTCTTCGCTAATCGCGCCGATACGTGCACCACGAGGCCCTACACATGCCCCAATCGGATCGATCTTTTCCTGGTTAGAATAGACCGCTACCTTGGTTCGAGAACCTGGTTCGCGCGCGATCTTCTTGATCTCTACCACACCCCCATTAACCTCTGGGATCTCCGTCTCAAACAGTTTCTTTAAAAACTCCTCTGAACCACGACTTACGATCGCGCGCTCAACCCCATCGATCTCACGGATCTCCTTCAAAAGAAACCTCATACGCTCACCGCTTTTGTAAAATTCTCTCGGGATCTGCTCGTCTTCCGGCATCCAGGTTGTCGCACGATCCACTTCCACCTCAATAACTCCACCACGAATCGGCCGCTGAACCACACCTGAAACAATCTGGCTCATCCGCTCCTGGAGTTGCACTAGTTGTGACGTATGCTCAGCCTCGCGAATATCCTGTACAATCTTCATTCTAGCTGCTTGCGCTGCAATACGCCCAAACCCTTCTGGTGTAATATCCGATAAAACGCGATCGCCTTCTTTCAAAGACTTATCGATTTTAGTCGCTTCTGCAACAGAAACTTCATTTTTCTCGTCTTTCGTGGCCTTAACCACCAACCGTTCCGCATATACCACAAACTTACCATTTTCCTCGTCCAAATCTACAGATAGATTATCCGCTTCTCCGTATACCTTGGTATATGCCGCCAATACAGCGTCTTTGATAATCTTTAGAACTGTATCGTGTGATAATCCACGTTCGTCCGCGATCTGATAGATCGCCGCAACCATGTCTGATTGTACTGCCATTTCACAAAAAATTAATTAAATTTAATAATTGTCCATCTATTTGGCAGGTAAAGCCAAACCTAAACAAAAAGAGTGAGCACTCCAGCCCACTCCTCAAATGGTTCAACTAATCGTAGTTTACCAGAAACTATCAAAAAGCACAAACTGTACACTGTACCTCAAGGCCCTTGTTTCCTTTGCCTAGTCCAGCCATATAGTATTTGACATGTTTCTCGAGGGAATGGTATCATTCTATAGGATATCTATAACTGATAACCAAACAATGATAAAACCACTCACCCCAAAGCATTTATGGAGAGGAGTCCTTGCAATATCTGTCGCTGCTGCCGCGGTATTCGTTTCTGCGCTGTTTAATTTCGATCAAATCAACACCTTTGTTAGCGGAAATAAAGTTGAGACAGCACGTGGACAAGCCAGTACAAACAGTGTTCCAGTGACACTTGACGGAAACAATGGTTCTAGGATTAATGGAGAAAATACATATACAATAACAGCAACTAATCTTAACCCAAGTTCATTTTATAGACTGGTTTTGGTTGTAGATGGAAACGCACAACCAGACTGGGAAGATTTCTCAAACACTGACAATGCATCACACCAGGTGTCCTATACCTTTACACAATACAAGAACCATAGCGTAGTAGGTGTAGTTCAAGCATGTAATCAAGACTTTTCTTCATGTTCTGAATCACCTGACGGAGGTAGGTCAAGAACAATAAACGTAAGCCTTTGTGGTTGCGCCAGTTACAGTGGATGCGGAACCAGTTGTAACTTCAATGGTTTTGACACATGTATGGATGAGGCCCAGAGTAGAGGAATCCCTATGATACAGGTTTGTCGACCAGAAGGGCCTGTCTGCGAACCTGCCTCAGACTGGATAGGTATTTGCAATGAAAACCTCGCGCCTGCAGGGCAGTGCGTGACCTGGAAGTGCAATAACCAGCAATGTACACCAGGCTCTATACCTGAAAAAAAGCCGATAACTGTCGTAACCAGGTGTATTGCAGGCACAAGTCCAGAACCAAATCCAGATAGAGCTGGTGATGTTCAGATTACGCTTGTAAACCTAGAACCAAGCGCACTTACGACTTCTCATGATGACCCTGCATCAGATTCCGCTGATGTGGAAATAACCGGAAATAATACAACATACGCGGTTGAAGAACGCGTTGAGGATAATCAAGGCAGATCATTCACACCTGTTGTGAACAACCTCGGATGTACAATATCAGGTTCTGGTTTTGAGCATTGTCCTTGGACACAACTGACTTCAATCGGTGGAACCTTTGTATTCGAGATCGATTGCAGTGAAAACCCTCCTCCACCTAATAACGAACCCCCTTCATGCACTAGTCTAATATTCAATTCATACGACTCGAAGGGCGTACCCACAAGCGCCACCGCAACCGGACAGGATCCATTGAATGATGGCGATGAAGACACTCTTTCTTTCAAGTTTGAACTGCATGGGCCGTCTAACTGGGTTTCAGACACTGGAAATGGAGCACACACAGGTGGTGGTAACTACACATATACCGGGAATCCAACTAACTACCCGACTACCGCAGGAACTTACTATGTACAGACATTTGTTAAAGACTCGAAAACGGACTGGACCACAAGTGAGCAGCTTTGCAAGAAACCATTTACAATTGAGGAGACACCTCCTCCACCTGAAAAAAAGAACCCTTCGTGCGACAGCTTTAACATATACAACACAAGAACTATGGAAAACTGCTCAGGTACAACCTGTTACGCACAACCTGGAGACCAGTTACGTCTGACCTCAACAGGAAAAGCTGGCGACTGGGCTCAAAGCCCAAATGTTAGCAGATATGCATATATGTCTACATCATGGCAACTTATTCCAGGTGGAAGCCTTGAGCGCGGCGACACAGCTTATGGCACACAGCTTCCCTGGACAGCACCAGCAACAGCCGGAAATTATTTGGTAGCAACTAACGTTGGCTGGGTAGGCCCTCTTGGGGATGGTAATCTGGCAAATGACGATGGCAGACTATGTACATCCACTGCGCCAGATTTCTATGTTTTTAAACCAAACGGTAATGACTACATCAATCTACCTGGACAGACATGTTCTTTTGTTCCCGAGTGTATGAAAAGCTTGGTAATCACCCAAGTTCCTAACGAAAACCCGGAAGTGATAATTCAAAAAACACTTATCTCGACACGTGTTGTGAAAGTAGGTGAGAACACGACTTTCCGCCTGGCTGCTACAAACACTGGAAACACAACCTTAACACAGATTCCTGTCAAAGATGAGTTTGAAACCGAGTATCTGAATTACGCGACAGCAACAATAGCGCCTTCAAGAGTAGACGAACACGGGAATACTGGCCTCGGAACTATCGAGTGGAGCAACATTTTGGCGACGAACGAAGTTCTGTTCCCAGGGCAATCCAAGGCATGGGATGTGACGTTCACAGCAACCAAAACCACTGATAAAGCGCAAGATCAAGATGCGGACAATTGTATGTGGATTTACAAAGACATGGTTCATGACGACCAGGGCAACATTATTCCCTCAGAAGATCTTGCCTCTTGCGATTACGTGATTATTCAGGAAGATCTACCCCCTGTTACACCGGCCGTTGATATTGAAAAGAGCTTGACAACATCGGGAGACATCTACATTGGCGATGAAGTTACATTTGATCTAGTAGTTACAAACACTGGGCCTATCGATCTAGTAGAGTATGATTTAATTGATACATATGACTCTTCTATGCTCAGGTACCTTCGCGCCGCAGGGGACAAAAAGGAATCGACTGGCGAATGGTCAACAGCAAACGCAACTGTTTCATTTAGCGCGGGTGGTGGACATTTGGTTGCAGAAGATTTACAGAACTTGTTTGGAGTTTTGAATCCAAATGATCAGATATATGTACACCTCGTGTTCGAGGCAGCCAAAGCTGGCACGACTACGGATACTGCACGGATCAATGCTAAAGGTGAAAATGGAGAATGGGTATACGATGAAGACAGCGCGAGTGCAGTGATCATCTCGGTCAAGCCACCCAAGACAGGTGCGTCAGAAGTAATTGGTTTGGGAGTATTCACGTTGCTGGGAGGTGGAAGCATAGTAAAAGCAGTAACTTTTTCAAGGAAGCGGAAATTTATATAACTTTTTACTAACATGGAACAACCGCCTAATAGAACGTCTCCGGTAGAAACACCTGATGGAAATGGAACTATTGAGCCAGAGACTGAAATGTCTAACGCAGAAACATATGAGCAACTGACCAAGCCGCTTCAGGGGGACAAACCAGTAGATCAGAGTTCAGAACCAGAAAATGGCAATCCTTACACAATATACCGTTGGAGTTAAAGGACGGCATTCAAAATCGGATTCCGCATAAAAAGAAAACAATTAATTAACACTAAACAGAAATGACTGAAGGTTTACAGCCAGGAACAACAGAACAACCCGTAGTAGCTCCTGTTACTGTGAAAATTGAAGGTCTCGGAATGACTCAAGCAGAATATGACAAGCTCATGAGAGAGTTAGAAATAGCCCAAGCAGATCCTGCACAAACAGAACCGCGGAGACCTGACGGGTTTCATTCTATGAACCAGCTTTAAAGCAGAAAGATAGCTATGCTCATACAAAGAAGCATCTAATTAATCTGATTAAATAATGGTAGAAACACCAGACAGGCAAGAAATTGTAAGTGATTTGCCACCCTCTTTATCGAGAGATGAATGGAGTCGATGATCGCAAGACAGGATATTCGAGAAAAGAACAGCTTCAGGAGTACCACTGCCTTCAAAGACTCACTGAACCTAGAACTTTTGTTCCATACTGCGACAGAAGCAGGAGATAACAGCAGGTAGCTGAGCTCCCTTTTGTCGACAGTATGACTATAATATCCGTGAAAACACTTCGCCATCTACCAAGCCCTGGTCTATGCCCTTATTGCCCTTGCCATAATTATGGCACACGGGAAAACACCTACCAACCCCCGGCCTGTATCCTTTTTGCCAACTATATAATTATATGTTTAATAGAATTATACAACCCGGGGATAGACCAACGGGTTATCGATAGACAGAAACTACATGTTATTAGGAATGTTTCCGCTAGGCATAGAAAGTGGGCAGGTTGTGGACAAGTGTGCACAAGTCCTGAGCTAAACAGACTGTATTCGCGATGTTATTTTGACACAAAAAAAAGAACTCCTGTTGTGGTACTATTCGAGGCCGAACCAATCTCGAAACTCAGGTTTTCCACAGATTAATCCACGGTTATCCACACGGAAAGCACTCGCTATTTTTTCGGATTTATAGCCCTTCTTGAGACTCGAACCTAATTTTGGTAAGATCACGTAGGCGGTTCTGGCTTGTGGAAAAGTACGTTCGGACGCAACGCAACGTCTATTACTTCTCAACAAATGCACTGCCCCTATTACCTACTACTTATTATTAATTAGTAAGACCAATTACCATGAAGATAGAGATCGACCAGGAAGTTTTGAGTAAAGCACTATCGTACCTCTCAAGGATCGTTTCCAATAGGCCATCTTACCCTATCCTCTCCAACCTTCTTTTGGACGCGAACAAGAATGGCACAGTCTCTTTCTCCGCCACCAACCTGGATATCACGCTAACGGTTCGAAGTGGCGCGGAAGTTAAGGCTGAGGGCAAGATCACGTGTCCGGCTAAAACGTTAAGCGATTTTGTTTCGTTTCTGTCGAGTGGTCCGGTAACTTTGGCCACTGATGCAGATAAGTTGTTGGTTTCAAGCGGCGCGCATAAGGCAACATTTTCGACGATTCCAACCGAGGAGTTTCCTGAGCTCCCGGCTGTGACCAAAGATAGCTCCACCGTGCTTGTAATGTCAGGCAAGGTTTTTAAAGAGATTGTTGATCGTGTCAGTTTTGCGTGTGCCAAGGATCTCTCCCGGCCGATCTTTTCAGCGGTGCTTTTCGAGCCCGCGGCAGAACAGATTGTCTGGGTGGGTTTGGACGGACATAGACTTTCTAAAGTAACGAGTGAGATGAAAGTCGAATCAAAAGTAGGTAATCTTCTTATTCCTGCGGAGGCGCTTGATGAAGTGGCTAGATCAATAACTGAAGATGAAGAGCTGACTATTTACAGTGTGAAAAAGGGCCAACATGTGGTCATCAAGTATGGAACGATCGATTTGGCTACGCGTCAGATTGAGGGGGTATATCCGGATTACAAAGTGGCGCTTCCCAAAGAGGAGAAGAGCAAGCTAGTGCTTTCGACCGAGGAGTTTTTGAACGCCGTGAAAATGGCGAGGCTGTTTTCATCTGATGAGCTGGCGAATCGGATCGAGATTTCTTACGCGAAAGAAAAGCTTACGATCTCTTCTTCGGGCTCGAAAGTGGGTGAAAACACGACTGTCCTCTCGGCTGAGGGTGAAGGTGAAGACTTCAAGGCGGCTTTCAACGCGCAGTTTCTCACTGATATTCTATCGAGGGTAACTACGGAAAAGGTTGAGTTCTCAACTTTTGTTCCGGCAACTGATGATAAACTGCGTGGCGGTGTCTTCCGCGAAGAAGGCAACTCTGACTTCTTCCATATAGTCATGCCTTTGTTTACTAGTTAATGCGTTTATAATTAATATAGAATGAAAAAGTTACTTGGCTTTGGTGCGTTACTTCTATCAGCTGTGATTTTTGGGTCGTTCGGAATATGGATCCGGTTTTTAGGCGAACAACTGTCTATGTATCAGCAAATCGTCCTCAGAAATACGGTAGCTGCTGTTTTATCTATTGGAATCGTCTTGATTGGGCGAAAACTAACATCTGGTATTTCAAAAGCAAAAAAGTCAAACATTGTTTTTTATGCTATCGCGGTTCCACTGTCTGTGGTTTTTTATAACATATCGATGCTTAATGTGAAAATCGCTGTTGCCACATTTGTTTTCTATGTTGGTACTATCGCTTTTTCAACTATTATTAGCACACTGTTTTTTAAGGAAAAGATGACGTCTGTAAAGATTGTTTCTCTGACGTGCGTTGTTATCGGATTAGCATGTTTTGCCTATCCGTTTTCGAAGGAGTCCTTAACATTTGGGTTGCTTGCGGGTGTTATAAGCGGTCTCTTTGATGCGATTTCAAATGCTTTCAGGAAAGACCTATCAGGTAAAGTTGATAAGTTTCTACTTGTACTGTTTACTGCGGTTGGCGGAATGATAGTTGCTGGAGGAATGGCGCTATATTTCAAGCAAAACCTTGGCTTCTTTACGGAGATGTCAACCAAAACGACCCTGGTTGGGTTGTTATTTGGGGCTCTTCTGGTTGGAGTAAACTATCTGCTCCTTGTTGGATTTCAGAACTTTGACCTAAGCTTGGGTACAATTGTTCTTTCAGCGGAACTGATGTTTGCACTCCTCTTCGGGTTTTTGGTATTCGGGGAAGTTCCTACAACAGCAGAGGTGCTTGGCGGTCTCTTTGTGTTAGTGGCGATTATAGTACCAAACTTAAACGTTATATCTAAGCGATTTAGGAGAATGCTCTCTAAAGGAAAGCTGGCAACAAAATGAAAATTATTATTACGGATAAAATTGACCTGGTACCTGAACATGATAAGGTGCTCAGAGCGATACCTGATATCAAAGTGTATGACGACACAAATAACGACCCGAAAGTAATAATTAAAAGGATAAAAGAGGCTGAAGTTGCAACAGCTAACTATATCGATTTTCCCAGTGAGGTATTAAAACAGGCAAAAAAGCTTAAGTATGTGATAGTTCCAGCAGTTGGATACGATTGGGTAGACGTTAAAGAGGCAACTGAACAAGGAATAAAAGTGATCAATTGCCCATCATTTAACTCACAAGCTGTGGCTGAGCATGCAATTGGTTTGATGTTAGCAGTCAAGCGAAGAATCGTAGAAGCTCATAACTCTATCTTGGAAGGTAAGTGGACGCCAAAAATACTTACAGGCACCGAGGTTATGGGTAAGCACCTCGTTACTGTCGGATACGGCAATATTGGTAAACGTGTGTGTAAACTTGCGGAAGGGCTTGGGATGAGCGTCGCACATATCGATTCTGAGACGACTGTAGATGCTTTTGATATGCATATTGCTGAAGCAGATGTACTTGTCCTTTGCCTTCCATTGAATGATTCTACAAAAGGAATAATAAACAGAAAACGGATCTCTCTACTTAAACCGAACGTAGTGTTAATAAATGTTGCCCGAGGACTTGTAGTAGATCAAGACGCACTTTACGAAGCGCTAACTAAAGGGAATATTGCAGGCGCTGGTATTGATGTTTTTCCAAATGATAATTCAATTACCAAACCAAGCGCAGAAATTCTCAAGTTTGCTAAGCTCTCAAACGTGGTCGCTACTCCACATTTAGCCTACAACACGGAAGGGTCTATTTTCCGCCTGGGTGAACAAATACTGGCGAGTATACAATCTTGTATCGACGATAAACCAATTAATGTTGTAAACTAATTAAGCAGCTATCATGAAAAAAGCATATAATTCATAACCGAAAAACATGTGATCAGATTAGACATATTTGGCTAAACTCATCTAATATAATAGACGAATTAAGCTAAACTTGTCTATTTCGCCAGGAGGAAGTCGGTTAGGCTGGCTATTCTCGAGTCCTTTTGTTTCGACTGATTATATAGGGTTATAAGCATTGTTTCTGCGTCAGGGAACTGCTTTTTAGCAATATCAAGCGAGCTAAACTCCCGTTCAAGCACATCTGGATCGTCGACCGTCATGGTTACGTTTATCAACTTTCTTACCTTGTTTCCCTGAAATATCACGAAATCAACTTTAGTACCGTTCTTCCAGTAGAAAATATCCCGTGGGTATATCTCCGATAGCTTAGTATATACAACATTTTCTAGAAGTTTTCCCTTATTTTCGCTGAATGTGAAGCCAACTAAGTTGGATAACCCGGTGTCTGCTATGAACAGCTTGCTAGGATTCCGAATTTGTTTCTTTACCGAGTATGCAAAGTAGCTAGCCTCACTAATCAGAAATGATTCTTGTAGAAACTGTATGTATTTTTGAATATTAACGTTTGATATTCCAAGATATTTTTCGAGCTTATATGTTGAAACTAAGCTTGCAGGATTGCTTAAAATAAACCTGCTTACCTTCTTCACGTCTTTCTTGTTTCGTATGTTGTGCTTTAACAGGACATCTCTTTCCAATATGGTGTTGTAGTAACCTATTAGTATTTCACTTCTTTTCTGAAGTGTCTTTTCAGTTACAACTCTCGGAAAACCCCCATATAGCAGGTACTTATCCAATGCGTTATTTACTGATAGGCGGTTGTTGGTAAATTCTAGGTACTCTGAAAAGTCTAAAGGGCATACCTGTATTGCTAAGTATCGGCCGCTCAGTCGATCCGAGAGTCGACTGAATAAGAAGTTTGAGGTTGAGCCTGAAACAAAGATCTTTACGTTTTGTCTGGTTTCGTAGAGTGTCAAAATCGCCCTTTCCCATTCTTTTACATGCTGGACTTCATCTAGAAAAAGATACACACGTCCCCTCGGTTTTAGCTTATCTTTATATAGCTTGACTAGCTCCAATAAGTCGACGGCATTAAAGTCGTCCTGGAAAGCAGGATCCTCGAAATTAACATACAGTGTGTTTATTGGCCTAATACCCCTGTTTATTAACCTTGCGATAAGCTGTATCAATAGTGTGGATTTTCCAGATCTGCGGATTCCGGTGACTGCAATAATTTCAGGCATATTTGTATATGAGAGGAGTTTTTTCATATACTTTGGGCGTTCAGTGCCTATACTGGTTGTGGTTCCCCAGAAGTTCCAAACTTTTAAATTTTCTATATAGTCCATTTTGGTTTCTCTAATTAGTAATTAGAGAATAGCACAATTTCCTACAAAACTCAAATTACCAATTAGAGAAATATGCGAAAAAACAAGAATATGTAATTACCAATTACATATCTGAATACCATTAAGATGTTTTGGCGATTGTGTTAGGCGGGTTTTTAAGGTATCCTTTTGTATTAGAACGCGTAAGCATTTAGAAGTGCATTTATTTTATTCTTATCATTTATGGACAAGTTAGCGGTAACAATTTTAGGTGGTGCGTCATCGGCCGGTAGTTGCAATAGTTTAGTGCTGGAATATGGGCCTGACGCGATCGTCGTGGATATGGGCCTTGGATTCCCGGAGTTTGATCTGTTCGGGGTGGACTATTTGATCCCAAACATCGAGTATTTAAGGCGAATCAAGAACAAGCTGAAGGCGATTGTGATTACACACGGACATCTGGATCATATTGGGGCCTTGCCCTATGTGCTGGAGGAGTTGGGGTGGCCTACGGTTTATGCGCCGCGGATGGCCGCGGCGCTTATCAAGGCCAGAGCCGAAGAGTTTGGACAACTCGACCAAATGAAGATTCACGTGTTCGAAGGTAAAGACAAGTTTAAGATGGGCGCTTTTGACGTTGGGTTCGCGAGGGTTACACATAACATTCCAGATTCATACTCGGTTATGGTGGATACACCGGTTGGAAAGGTTGTACACACGGGAGACTTTAAGTTTGATACCACTCCGTACAAGGAACCGCCAAGCGAATATGCCAAGTTTACACGGGCGTCAGAGGAAGGCGTTTTGCTATTGGTTTCTGACTCTACCAACGCGCTTAAGAGTGGGTGGTCAGATTCGGAGAGCTCTATTACGCCAGAGCTTGAATATGTGATTGAAAAAGCTAAGGGCCGTGTAATCGCGTCTACGTTTGCTTCGCTTATTACGAGGTTGTCGCAGGTGATCGACATTGCGAGCGCTCAAGGTCGAAGGATTGCGGTTTCCGGGCGAAGCATGGAGCGAACCGTTGCGATAGCAAGAAATTTAGGCATGATTGAAGTTCCAGATAAAGTTTTCATATCACAGGACGATGCGAATAGGCTTCGGCCACAGCAGGTGTGCATTTTGGCCACTGGCTCACAGGGGGAAGAAACATCGTCATTGGTGCGAATGTCAACGGGGACACATCCAACATTTCAATTGACCGCGGATGATACGGTTATTTTGTCCTCGTCGGTGATCCCTGGAAATGAGCTTGCAGTGTATCGGCTGAGGGACGAGCTGGCTAAACGCGGTGCCACGGTTTTCCATAACGAATTGATGGACGTGCACGCGGGTGGACATCCGCACGTGGAGGATTTGAAACTAATGATTGAACTGAATAAGCCGAAGTATTTGATGCCTTTCATGGGCTCGGCCTCTCAACTCTATGCGCATATGGCGATAGCGGAGAGTATTGGTTTTTCCAAAGCGAATGTGGTAATTCCAGAAAATGGTCGGCAGTTCTTGTTCTCGGCCGAGGGTGTGAGCATGAGCGAGGAGAAGTTCCCATCAGATCCGGTATTAGTTGATGGGTACAGTGTGGGTGATGTCGGAAAAGAGATTCTGTCTGAGCGCGCGAAACTGGCGGATGATGGAATTGTTTTTATCTCTATTGCTGACGCGATTGGCCGACAGGATAGGTCGACTGGTTCTGCGCAAGGCGCAAGCGATAATATAAAAGTTGTAGCTAAAGGTTTTATGTACGTGGCTGACAACCAGGTGCTTTTTGATGATATTAAGAGAGTTGTTCAGGATGCTTTGCAAAAAGGTGGACCAACTGAAAAGTTACGTACTCGAGTCGAGAGTATGGTCAGCCAGTTCCTGGGACAAAAGACTGGGAGATCACCTATGGTTATCGCGGTTTAACGGTTAACGTTGCCTATCCTATAAAGTGCCTGACAAACCGGTGTATTTTATATGGGTGTGTCTTTACAGGTTGGTGAGGATACCGTGGTTGTTAAAACTACCAATGCTTTTTCCCTCGCTTTTAATAGTGAAAATTCCGAGAGGCAACGTTAACCGTTACTGAACGATGCAGTAAGGCGAGGAATCTGTAGCCAACTCAAGCGTAATCGCGACTCCAGGTTGAGTCGTTGCTTCAATTGGCGCGGCTAAGATTGCTACCGGAAAGGGTGAACTCTCTGAGAACCATACTGGCTCAAGTGTAATCACTACCAGGCTCTCATCCGAACGCACATCACTAATTTCAGGAGTAGCTACTGTGGCGGTGGCAGTTAGAAAATCTTCCCCAACGATTCCAGGCCCTGTGCTTGTATAGTAAGTCTTGTTCTCATCTGACTGTGTTGTCACGGTAAAGCGACCGATCAAATAATAGGCGTCTCCCTTGATAAACCAGGCGGCATAGTGCCAACCTTCAGGTGGGACAGGTAGGTTCAAGGATGTTGTCCAGTTGGAAACGTTGTTGTTACCACTTGTGCTTTTTGTCTTGGTGCCAAACCAGATACCAGCAACCTCGTTTCCGCCATTGTTATCAGTTGGCGTTGCCAGCACGAAACTGCCTATTGATTGTGTAAACGAATCAGTATATATGAATTTTGTTATTGACTCCCCTTTGAGAAAAGGTGTTTCTACTCCACTTCCAGAGATTACTTTGACTTGGAAGTTGGTTGCTCCTGGCGCTAACAAAGTAGTTGAAAGTGTGTTGCCGTTAAGATCGATAAGCGTACCATCTGTGCTAAAGTTGAAGTCGGTAGTTTTGAATGTACCTTCATCATTTGTGAAATAGAACGCATATTTCCCATCACTCAGAGGAAGTAGGCCTGAACATGTCAGACCAACCTGGCTATCGGCTTCTGCTGCAGCTTGCTCCTGCTCAGCAGTTGTTTGCGCATATCTTCTTTTTGCTTGTATTCCGAAATATATTGATAGCCCGATTGCTACCGTGGTTACAACTATGACAGCTCGAACGATCCAGCCGGTGTTAACCTTTGGCTCGAATGGTGTATCGGCTTTATTGCTAATACTTCTCGGTATTTTTCTACCGCTACGCTTTGCATAGCGTTTAGGAGGCTTGTTTGAAGACAACTGCTTTTTACTCGCTGCTCGTTTATCCTTCTTGTTTTTTGCAGATTTTCCAGCGATCATTCTGATTTTCTACGGTTATTCTGGGCTATTATACCATTTTGATTTTAATCTTTCCTTAATGTTTGTTTGATATACTTCCGATTGACAATGACCGCAATATTTGATATATTACATTCAGTAACCACGCCTCAGCTCTCTAACAGGATCTGGGGCTTTTCCCTTTCTCATGAATAACCTTGTTCTGTTTGATGGCAGCAACTTTCATAATCGTGTCAGAGAGCTTTGCCCTGGTATCCAGCTACACTCGTTAAGATTTAGAAGACTGGCAAAATATCTAACCATTGCGGGTGACAACAGGCTGGTATATTGTGTGGGCGAGGTTAAGCAATACAGGGAAAATCCGAAGTCTATTGAACTCTATGCTTCTCAACAGCGCTTATTTGGGACATTGTTGAGGGATAGAGTTGTTATTAAACCTGGGTTTTTACAATACGACCATGGAGTCTATCACGAGAAAGGAGTAGATGTACAGATCGCAACCGAAATGCTACGCGGTGCGTTCAAAGATGAGTTTGATAGATGTTATCTGGTGTCCTCTGATTCCGATCTTCTTCCAGCGATAAGAGAAGTGCGTGCTGCTGGGAAGCAGGTAATATATGTTTGTTTGGAACACTTTATAAGAAGAATACTAAGCGCTAACTGCTCCGGAACATTCGTAATTACCAAGAAGATACTACGAAGATGTATGAAAATAAGTGTTAGAGAAGTGTCTTTAGCCTTATAACCGGCGCCTTGAGATAGTTTGGACTGCCCTTTTGAACATGTTCATTATCTGGTTTGTCGGTACGCTCTTTATATATTATAACCGTAGGTGGACTGATCCTCAACGAAAAAATTGTTAAAGCGACTGTGTTACCGTCTCGAAGCTTGATGGCTCGAACACTTCTTTGTCCATTCGGAAGACCCGGTTGATACCGATCTGCTCGACCGAGTAAACATCATGTGAAATTAGCAACACTGCGCCTTTGAAATCGATAATACATTGCTCTATTACTTCTTTAGTCGGAATATCAAGGTGATGACCTGGCTCGTCGAGTATTAGAAATTGGTAACCACCTGTTTTCTGACTGCCAAGCGCGAAAATAGCAAACTTTAGTCTTGATTGTTGTCCTGGCGAAAGCAAATAGATCGGTGTTTCGAGATCATCTTTCGTGAAATGATATCTTCCAAGTGCGCTGTAGACCTCTGATTCATATAGTCCAGTTGTCTCCTTAAAGTAGTCAAACAAAGGAGCTTTTGTCGTTTCTGGTGTTTGTTTTTGCGCAAAGTATCCAGTATTAACGTTGTTCCCAATTTGGATACTGCCTCTATCAGGAGAATGCTCGCCAATTAAACATTTTACTAATGTCGTTTTTCCTATACCGTTTGGCCCAAATAGCCATATTTTATCGTTACCGTATATCTCAAACGAAATATTACTGAGTACTTTGTGCTCTCCATATGATTTACTAATGTTTCTGGCGCGTGCGATCAATTTTGCCGATGGCGCTTTTCCCGTGATATCAACACTTTTGTATTGCTTATCTGTGTAACGTTTTACCTCTTTTTCATCTACGTCGTGGCGAATCTTAGTTTTAATAGCCCCCACGCTTGCTTTACGAATTTGGGCTTGCTTTAGCAGTGACTCTAGTTGGATTTTACGTTTCTGATAACGGTGATACAAGCCTGCTTGTTTCTCTATCCACCCACTTTTTTGCTCAACGTAATCGTCGTAATTACCGCTGAACGTCAGTAGTTTTTCTTGATCGATCTCAAAAATCTGGTCAACGGTGCTGTTTAGCAGATCTCTGTCGTGTGAAATCATAATGACAATTCCTTTGTAATCTCGCACAAACTCCTTTAGCCATTGGATCCCAAAGATATCTAGGTGGTTGGTGGGTTCATCTAAAAGCAGGAGTGTTGGTGAACTATAAAGTAGTTTGCCAAGCATGAGTTTAGTCTTTTCACCTCCGGATAATGAGCTGATTTCCTGGTATTCATCCGGAAAAAAGTCTAATTTACCAAGAATCTTCTTAATCCGCCAAAGGTCGTTGTTTTGATTCGCTACTTCCTCAATATACTCGCCGATCATCTGTTTCATGGGAAGGTCAAATTCTTGGGTGAGATAACCTACCTTTTCGTTTTGAAGCAGAACCCTACCTTCGCTAGGGTTTTCAGCGCCAGCTATAATCCTCAATAAGGTTGTTTTTCCTGTTCCGTTACGGCCGATCAAGCCAATTTTCTCATTGTTTCCAAGTAGGAAGCTGATCTCTCGAAACAGTGTTTTGCTTCCAACCTCTTTTGACAAATTTGTTACTCTTAACATTCTGTCGTGAATTGTACCAGATTTTACGCAACTACTTAAAAAAGTGAGGTTGCATGATTGATGTTAAGAAAGGTTTCCGTGGTTTCAAATATTAATCAAACAGTTTTTCTATTTCGAATGTTACCCATTTACCAAAGACGGAAACAGGTACCTTGCCACCGGCGGTGATGTGGAGAACTCTGTTTTTGGTTTCGTAAACAATCGCTTGAACAGTGCCAGTATTCGATAACGAACCCTCTGTCGCTGCGCAAAATTTCGGTCCGTGAATTTGAATTACTTTTATTGCGTTTTCGGCATCAGTCATTTTGCTAACATTTTTGGTCATAACCTGGAATCGCTTCTCAGAGTTTTTGAATAATTGGTCGTTTTGATAGTTTTCGATAAAGTGGTTATCTATGAGTTCCTGGGAGTGGAAGCGATTAACGTTAAATAGTGATGTATCAAGTTTAGTGATTCCAATGTCTCCATTGCATGTATCGACTATTAGAGAACCTTGTTTTGACCCATCTGTAACCAGAAAAGTATATGATTTCATTGTTCTGTTTTTCTTCAGTCCGTCAATAATGGCATCGGTTGTCACGGCTTCTTCGGCGAGCGTACGAGTTATGCTTAGTAATGCTCGGTTGCGAAACACAAGCTTTTTATCCATTGTGCCGCCGTCGTTTACGGTAAAGGCCAGTCCGTTCTTTCGAACTACAATGTCGCCTGCCAAACATCCAGTGAAGGCCGTTGTTAAAAAAGGCTGGCTTAGCCACTTGCCCTGGTGAACGAATACGAAGCGGTGACTGGCCAGAATGTTCGAGAGCTCAGGTGTAACGTATAGATCAGTAAGTTTTGTCATAAGTAATCCTTCTTTCTGCGTGGTTGTAATAGCGGCAGAACATCCGGTTGTTACTCGGTTTCTCAGTAGCTTGACTGCGAGCACGTCATGAATTGTATTGGCAAATATGATCCACGAGATATCCTGCTTGCAACCATCGCTAATGCCCTTGAGTTCTTGTTGCTGCGTTGCGGGGAATGTTCTGAGTAATGTCCACGCAAAGGTGCGCAACAGTTTTAGCATTCCTTTCCCGATCATTTTCGGCGATATATAACTACCGGCAAACGATTCTAGCTGATCGATAAAGACCTGAATTTCGTCTCTGAGCAGTCGACCGTGTAAAAGGCCGGTTTCATAAGGAGTAGTCTCGTTTAAGTAGACAAATCTTACCCCCTGTTTTGTCTCCAGTCGGGAAGCCTCTTTCATTGTCCAGCTTCATTATCTGGATTGCCAGTATGCTGTTCCCATTTTACGTAACTATCAAAGGGCTTGCCCGTTAGTTCATCTGTGTCCTCCACGAGTACAGGCTTGAGCATATCTTGTTCCGGACCAGTTAAAAATAACTCTTCTAACTGAAAGGCATTGAGTCTTTCTGGAAGCACCTTAATCACGGGCGTAAGATCATCGTATAGTTTTTCAGTTTCAAAACTTCGCACTGGACCATCTTCAGATTCTTGAATTCTTGGGTCGTTAAGGTCGTCTATCGTCATCATAGGAAATGCCAGGGCAACATGTCCTTCGGGGTCATGAAACACAAGTGTTGTATATTGCCCGATTTGCCTTACTCTGCGCAGTCTAATCACATCGATTTCTTTCAGTTGCGGTAACTTATCCAAGCCTTCAGCAGAGATCAGATAGCCAGGCCAGTTTACGGCCGCGGTCAGGCTAGTCATCAGTTCTTTTGTGATTATTGTCATGTTTGTATTATAGCTGAAATTGAACCTAGGTGAATATACTTAAAAAAGTGAGGTTTGGTTATGTTCTTTACTTTTGGCCTCGACTTTGTCCGCAGTGTCTTTGTCAAGGAGGGCTTTGATCTCGGTAATATCGGTTTTTAGCGACTCGGGTTCAAGTTCACCGTCCAGATACAGTTTAATCGATTTAAAATCTTGCAGCAGCGTTTCTTTCATGCTCGCTTTATAAAGACCGACCGCTGGGTGATAAAGTGGAATTACAATGAACGGTGGGTTTTCGTAGACTTTGCCGTGGACTTCGGATATTTTAGCGCCAGGGAGCATCTTAGCCATAGAAAACCGCCCGAGAGTAACAATAACCTTGGGCTTGATGGTTGTAATTTGCTGGTCGAGCCAGGGTGAACACGCGGTAAGTTCGTCGGGCAAAGGATCCCGATTCTGGGGCGGCCGGCATTTAATCATGTTGGCAATAAACACCTCTTCGCGTTTCAGTCCAATCGAAGCAATCATTTCATCGAGTAGCCTGCCGGCCGCCCCACAAAACGGGCGACCTTCCCGATCCTCGGTCTCGCCAGGACCTTCACCAATAAACATAATCTCAGATTTAGGGTTCCCTTCTCCAGGGACAACTTGTGTTGCAGTGCCGCGTAAGCCACATTTTCTACATTTTCTGCATTCAACGTGAAGTTCTTCAAGTGTCATACCCTAGAATATATCACCAATGTAAAAGTTACAACTTTTATTGGTCGATAATTACGACGTTGCCGGTTTCGGTTTGCTCAGTAGCTGGTTGTGGCGTTATGTTGCGAAGTGTTCTGCTGACTCGTGACAGAAGATCCTTATAGCTAAAGATGAAGAGGTTATGAGTTGGGAGATTTTCTTCAAAAGCGTACGGATTTGTTCCCGTAAACTCACTAGCCGCGGCGCTAGTCCAGGCAACAAGGTTTCTTTGATTAGCTATTGCGCGCTGCATGCCCGCAGGAATCACTGAAGTTCGATTGAGCTGAGTGTTAAGCTCAGCGATGGACTTATTTAGTTGAACGGCAGAGCTAGACGGATCTCTTTTGCTCAGGAGTGTTGCGATTTTAATAGTTTCCACCATTTGCCGCGTAAGTAAAGTTATTATTCCACCACGTGCCCGATCTGGATCTTCGTGTTCTAGATATCTTTCGATTCTATCGACTGCTGATTGATAAGGTAGTTCTTTTCCAAGATTACATGAGAGTAAAAAAGTTACGAGGGATCTATCTAGCGGATCATCTGAGCTGGCTCCGGTCCTTTCAACAAACTCACGATATCTTCTGTATCTTGTTTCAACTTCAGGTTGATATACACGAAGCTGTTCGTTTATTTGTTCTCGAGAAAGGTCAGGCTTCATTTTTTTATGAGTTTACTACGTGAGTTATATGCTTCGCTAAACCAGTCGATAAGTTGTTGATCAATTTCATTTTCTGATTTTATGTCAACACTGTAAAGATATCGGTTTGCGGACATCTTCGTTGAAGCGCCAATGCGCGGGTCTTTGATTTCGCGTGTCAGCGAAAAATGGATTCGAATTCGATCTTTGAGTGCGTATGCGGCTCCGAACGTAAACGGTTTATCAGGATTAACCAAATGTATACAGCATCTAGGCGATTCAACTGTGATTTTTCCGATCGGTTTCAACTTTTGTAAAAGACGCTCAAAAAGCGGCTTCGCGATAGCATCTTTATTCTTAAAATGATTTTCCAAAGGATAAACTGCGCATGAATGGCTTTGTTTTTCGCGGGCAAAAACCCTTTCACATTTCGGACATTTCCAAACCATAGCATAGTATACCAAAAAAGTGGTACAATTCCTTGTTCTTTCATGTATGTGGGCCCGTACCCCGCTAAGCGGGGAATTGGCTTTTATCGCGACATGGCAGGACGTAGAATAGAAGAACGTTAGATTTGAAATAAACTGTGAACTGGGCCCGTAGCTCAACGGTAGAGCAATTGGCTTTTAACCAAGTGGTTGTGGGTTCGATTCCCACCGGGCTCACAGATAACAAATTTACTTAAGTGATCACGAAAATGGACCCGAAACAGTTTGCAGATAAGACCGCTAAACTTATGAGTTCTTTTTGCCAAAGCTGTGGCATGCCTCTTACGGAGGAGACCGATTTTGGTGACGAGGCAGATGGCAGTAAATCTAAAGAGTACTGTAGCAAGTGTTACAAAGGTGGCAAGTTCACGGCAGCGGACGTTACCATAGAGCAGATGGCGGATATGACAGCGCCTATTGTAGCGCAGAATAGCGGAATGACTGTGGAGGAATCTAAAGTGCAGTGTCTCGAGATGTTTCCTCTCCTGAAACGCTGGAAGAAGTAATACCCTTATAATGCTATAATCTTTGGTATGGGCAAAAAGACTTTGGATAGGGCGCAAATAGAGCATTTGGCTAAACTCTCTGCACTTGATCTGGCTGACTCGGAAAAAGATAAGATCGGCGGTCAGCTTAGTGACACGCTTGAGTATGTGAAAAACCTCCAGGAACTGGATACTGATGGCGTGGAACCTACCTCTCATGTGGCAGATACCAAAAACGTTTCTTTTGCCGATGGCGCAAAAAACGACCGTGGTTTAACGACCGACGAAGCTTTGAAGAACGCGAAAGCATCAAAAAACGGCTACTTCATAACGAAAAGGATTTTAGATAAGCGTGCTGAAGAGTGAATTACACCGAAAAAATCAAGAGGTTTAACAAAAGGCTCAATTGCTTTTTGACGGTGAATGAGAAAGCAGGAGCTTCGGACAAGGTGATCGCGATTAAGGATAACTTTTGTACTAAGGGTATACGGACGACCGCGAGCTCGAAGGTTCTCGACGATTTTATCCCTCCGTATGAATCCACTGTTACGCAAAGGCTCTTGGAGGCCGGGTATTCAATTCTCGGAAAAACGAACATGGATGCCTGGGCGCATGGAAGCTCGACCGAGACTTCGGATTATGGCCCGACATTAAACCCCTGGCAGGCAAAAGGTGATAAAGGTTTGGAGCGGGTGCCGGGTGGATCGTCAGGTGGGTCGGCGGCGGCGGTTTCGGCAGGTTTGGCGCCAATGGCTATTGGCTCCGAAACCGCCGGGTCGATTCGTCAACCTGCGTCGTGGTGCGGGGTTGTTGGGTTAAAACCTACTTACGGTCGTGTTTCCCGTTATGGATTGATTGCGATGTGTTCTTCGACTGACTCGCCTGGACCGATTACGACAAATGTCGAAGATGCTGCAAAAATCCTTCAGGTCATTGCGGGCAAAGACAAGTACGATGTCACAACCGTAGACACTCCTGTCCCAGACTACAGCTCAGAGATGAAACAAGGCCGGAAGTTTAAGATCGGCGTGCCAGAAGAGTATTTTGAGGGAGCAAATAAAGAGGTTATTACAAAGGTTAATAATGCTGTCGCGGTTTTCAAAAAACTCGGACATGAAATCAAAAAGGTTAAGTTGATCCCGCCCAAATACGCGATCTCAGTGTACACAATTATTCAACGTTCGGAGGTTAGCTCAAACTTAGCCAGGTTCACTGGTGTTCGATATGGAAACGATCGATCGTTTTTTGGCGCGGAAGCAAAAAGAAGAATAATGCTTGGAACCTATGCCCTTTCGCATGGATATTACGACCAGTTCTACAAAAAGGCGCAGAAAGTCAGGACGTTGATCATCCAGGATTTCAAGAAAGTGTTCGAGGAGGTTGATCTCTTGCTCTCCCCTACTACGCCAACAACAGCGCTTAAGCTAGGGGATTCTGAAAAATATCCGTTCTTCGGTGAGCTAATGGACCAGCTACAAGAACCCTCGTCGAGCGCAGGAATTCCTGGCGTCAGTCTTCCGGTTGGACTGGATTCGCAAGGCTTGCCTGTTGGTATGCAACTTATGGCGCCATGGCTGGAAGAAGGACGAATACTGGATGCTTCCCATCAGTTCGAGCAGGAAACTGACTATTTTGGAGTAATTAAAGAAGGCTTGAAGAGATATGAATAGAATGATTATCGGAAACACAAAAATTGATAAGGAGAAACATCCTGAGCGGAAAGGTTGGTTTGTTGGAAACTTTATTCCGGCACTCGAAGGTCTTCATTCCGACGATATAGAAATTAAATGGGGTGAGCACAAGAGAGGTATGCTCAAAACTGCCGAGAAGACAACTTCGCGCAAAACTATTAGTTTGCTAATCCGTGGGAAGATTAAAATCAATTTTACGGATGAGGCCAAATCAGTGGTTCTTGAGAAAGAAGGCGATTATGTTTTCTATGCTCCAGAAAACCATCATACCGTAGAGGTGCTTGAAGATTCGTTAGTAATAGTAATTCGTTGGCCATCAAAAGAAAAAACAAGGTAACGAATAGCGAAAAAAAAGGTAATGAATATTTTGTAATCCTCAATATGACGGTAGACGAAAAGACAGAAGAAGTTGATGTTGTGAGCGAAGAAGAGAGTAATGGCTGGCAGAGATCGATAAGAAACGCAATATTCTCAGCGCCAACAGAGCAGGTGCTTAATTCGTATGTCGCTAGGTTATTTGATGGGCAAACTGATCTTCCCGGAACTGCGTCAATGACCGAGGTGACTTGTGAAAGAGCAAAGGTGTTTATGGAGGTGGTGCGTGAACAGTTAATTAGCATCAATACGCAGTTAGGCGAGACAGATAGAGAAGGTGCTTCAAAACAAGCAGTTTCAGATCCAGCTACTTGTCCGTTTGTCCTATTTGAAGAGTGTCCTCTTAGGTTATTAGTTTTGGATCCTGAAAAGGTAATTGATCACGAGTTGGCACATATTAACAAAGCAAATGAATTAGGCGTGGAAACACTAAGTTTTCACTTTTTTGTCCATTTATCAAATGAACAAAGGCGGTCCAAGAATGGCTTATCGTCTCGTCGGACTGTTATGACCGGTGGCTTTTTGCCAGCTCTGCCTGATAATATAAAGCCGCAAGACTTCTTTGAAATATCGCTTGCCCCCAAAAGACCTAGTTCGTCTGACTTTTTGTCTGCGACACAGCTGTTGCTAGCCTCAGGTTTAGCATTATCGGCAGAAGAAAGGAAACGCTTATCAGAAATATACGTTGCTAAGGTTGGTAATCTTTCAGCAGCAACCAGAAAGGATTTCTGTTCTCAAGTAGCGGAAAGTCTGGATGATAATGCAACTGCAAATGTCTTCTTTTGTGGTTCAGCTGAGGCGGTTCTAAAGGTGATTGAGGAGTATGGGCAAACAGGGTAATGATTAGGCAAAATACAGGTAATGAATATTTAGTAAACGCTGTTAATTTAGATGCAAATTAAGTATTATGCAAGGTAATGATTACTTATAAACCAGTTATTGGTCTTGAAATACATATCGAACTGAAAACGAAGTCCAAGATGTTTTGTCAGTGTGCTGGACTGGGAGCAGTAGACCCGCTGAAAGAAAAACCAAATACTCACACTTGTCCAGTATGTCTTGGCATGCCGGGCGCTTTGCCGGTGCCGAACAGGCAGGCGATCGAATGGACAATGCTGATTGGAAAGGCGTTGAACTGCAAGGTCGAGAACGACTTTAAGTTTGATCGGAAGCACTACTTTTACCCTGATCTTCCCAAGGGTTATCAGATTTCACAGTATGACGAACCGATCGCGACAAATGGCTGGCTCGAAATAAACGGCAAGAAGTTTCGGATTCGTCGGGTCCATTTAGAGGAGGATACGGCTAAATTGATGCACCAGGGTGATGAGTCGCTGATCGATTTCAATAGATCTGGGCTTCCGCTGGTGGAGATTGTAACTGAGCCGGACTTCGAAAATGCGGATGATGCCAAGCGGTTCCTCGAAGAGCTTCAGCTGATTGTACGGTATTTGGATGTGGCTGACGCGGACATGGAAAAAGGGTCGATGAGATTAGAGCCGAATATCTCTGTTCGCAAACCCGATGAAGCGGGTTTGCCAAATTATAAAGTGGAAGTTAAGAACATCAATTCGTTTAGTTTTGCCAAACGCGCAATTACCTCTGAGATTGTTCGCCAAACCGAGATTCTGAAGGAGGGCAAAATACCTGTCCAGGAAACGCGTGGTTTTGTCGAGGGAAAAGGAACGACCGTCTCTCAGCGTGTCAAAGAAGAAGCTACTGACTATCGTTACTTCCCCGAGCCGGACATTCCACCGTTTCATTTCAGCGATGAGGAGATTGAGAAGATTGTTGGGAAGATGCCGATGTTGCCAGCACAGCGCCTGAAACACTTTGTAGAAAAGCATGGAATTAAAGAGGCTGACGCGTTTATTCTCACCCGCGACAAAGGATTGGCCGATTACTTTGATAAGATAATCGCGGACGACCGGATTACTTTGTCTGAAGAGGCAGGATTAAAGTCCAAGTTAGCAAGTTTGATTGTGAATAAAAAGATCGGTGTTGCGTTGAAAGATTACGATATACTAACGACTGGTGATAAACCAGATTATATTTCTGCGGAGAAGTTTGTGGAGCGGGCTCTAGCGCACCTAGCGCCCAAAGAAACTGATGAAGGCAAACTAAAAGAAGTTGTTAAGAAAGTTCTCGATGCAAATCCAGACGTTGTCGCGGCTGTGAAAGCTGGGCAGGAAGGAAAGGTAAACTTCCTGGTTGGACAAGTGATGAAAGAAATGAAAGGACAAGCCGATGCAAAAACTGTTCGCGAGGCGCTGGAGAAGTTAACTCTACACTAATACTCAGATGGAGAACACGTTTGATGTGATCATAATTGGAGCTGGAGCCTCTGGCATGATTTGCGCTGTAACTGCGGCGCGGAGAGGCAAGAAAGTGCTTTTGCTAGACAAGAACCCAAAGCCAGGCCGGAAAATATTGTACACTGGGAACGGCCGCTGCAACATCACAAACGAGCATATCGCTGAAGAGGCAAGCAATCCAGTTCACTACCACGGGAGTTTTCCCAAGTTTGTGATTCCGGCCTTGAATAGGTTTGGCCTGGAGGATACCAGACAGTTCTTTAGTGAGCTTGGACTGGAAACTTTCAAAGAAGATGACGGCCGATACTTTCCATGTTCTAACCAGGCGAAGTCGGTGGATGACGTTCTCGAGTTTGAGTTGAAAAGGTTAGGCGTGGAACTGCAGTTAGAATCGGCTGTAACCGGTGTTAGCCATTTGCCAGAGACAAGCCTGTTCAAGGTAGTGGTTGGCGACCGAAGTTATACTGCCACCAAGCTGGTAATCGCAACAGGTGGCAAAACTCTGCCCATGTCTGGTTCGACCGGCGATGGGTACATTTTTGCCAGGAAACTTGGGCACAAGGTAGTTGATATCTTTCCTGCGTATGTCGGGCTCAAGGTTAGTTCAAAACTCTGCAAACTGCTACAAGGTATGAAACTCGAGGTCGCTGTGCAGATTTTTTCTAATGGACATCAAGTTGGCGAAAACACTGGCACATTAATGTTTGCGCATTATGGTTTGTCCGCGCCAGTGGTGTTGGAGCTAAGCCGCACCATTGCCGAGCAGATCTATCGATACAGTAAAAAGATAACGCTAAAAATCAACTTTCTGCCAACGATTGAAAGCGATCAGCTCGACAGCTTTCTTGCGAAACGATTTGCTAAATTGTCCCACAAATCACTTGGTGTAAGTTTTGTTGGGCTTCTGCCGCATAAGCTTTTTCCGAGGATTTTGGAGGCTAATGGAATATCAGGCGAGATTAAATGCAGCGAAGTAACCAAGGAAATGAGAAAACAGATTGTTGATCTGCTCAGTGCGCATGAGTTTAATGTAGATGGTGTATTGGGTTTTGAGGATGCGCACTTTACCGCAGGTGGTGTAAACGTGAAAGAGGTAAACCCCAATACCATGGAGTCGCTACTGCAGCCTGGGTTGTTTTTTGCAGGAGAGGTACTGGATATCGATGGGGACTGTGGTGGTTATAACCTGCAGTGGGCCTGGAGCAGTGGGTATACTGCTGGACACAACGTCTAATCTTGCGGTATATTGAGGTGTCTATGAAGACGGTCAACTTAAGCGCTTCAAAAGCGTGGGCGGCATTTATGAAAGAGATCGTCCAAGCTCTCCGTTGGACCCTTTTGCCATACATAGTCCTGTTTACCATTCGCATCTCCATTCCACTAGTAATGGCCTTCGTAGAAAAGTATATCATCGACTCTTTACTTGGAACCGAGGTTGCTGCAGGCCAAATTTCCAACTTTGGCATACTGTTCTTTGTGTGGTCGCTTGGGATGTACCAGGTATATGTGTGGTTTGAGTATGTGCGTTACTACGTGATAGATGAGGCCATATTTAGCTACTTTCAGCGCAGGCTGGTTTCCAAGGTGGCGTCACTTGACATGGCACAGCTCGAAGACCATAAGATACAGTCTCTAGTTCGACGTGTCGAGGACAGTGTATATTACATGTGCCGGAAAGTAGTCGACTCTTCGGACACTGTTCTCCGTGGCGTTTTGACTATGATTGGAAGTATGGCGATCTTCGCGTCGTTTAACCCGCTTTGGATCGTAGCGACAATAGCAACTGGTGTTATCAATGGTATTAGTAACTTTATAGAAACGCGGAAGATATATAGGTTTGACCTGTTGAACGAAGAAGAACAAAAGCGAATCTGGATGTTTCGATCAGATCTACTAGACAAAGACAAGCTTTTTGAGCTACGTATCTTCTCTGGAATTCCATACCTGTATAACAAGTTCGCGAAAACGATCGAGTATCTTCGGACAAACAAGCTTAAAGTAGGTAAGCAGTTTGCGTGGTACTATTCTGTGCTTGCGTTTTTGAAAGCGGCGATTGAAGTCTGGTTTGTTGTTTCGGTAATAGTACAGGCGAAAGAAGGAATAATTACCGTTGGTTCTGTCGTAATGTTGATTGCGGTATTTGCGCGGGTCACAGGTGTAATGCAGGATATGGGTGAGAGTTTTGGGCGGCTAGGCGGTTTGACGCCGCGGGTGATCGAGTTTACTACGCTTATGGGCGTAACCTCCGAGCTGAGGGATGGGCGTGTAGCGATTGACCAGCATGTCGCACCAGAGATCGTGTTTGATAAGGTCTCCTTTAGATACCCTGGAAGTAAACCATTGGTTACGAAGAACCTTAGTCTGTCGATAAGGCCTGGTGAAAAGGTCGCAATTGTAGGTAAAAATGGGGCTGGTAAAACGACGTTTTTAAAGCTTCTTATGCGGATCTACGATCCGGACAAAGGCACGGTCGCAGTAAACAGCAGCGACCTACGCGATGTGAAGCTCTCAACCTGGCATGGCAATATAGGATTGATGCTTCAAGACTTTGGAACATATGATGCATTGTCGGTGGCGGAGAACATCGCGCTTTCTGACATCACTCGGTTAAAGGATCGTGAAGCGATAGTAAAAGCGGCGAAGCAAGCCGATGCAGATGAGTTTGTGAAGGAGCTCGAGTACAAGTATGACACAATTTTGTCGCGAGTTTTCAAAAAGGGTACAGAACTTTCGCTTGGGCAGAAACAAAAACTAGCTATTGCGCGGATGTTCTTTGAAACTGGCAAGGTACTGATTCTGGACGAACCGACCTCGTCGGTCGACCCTATCTCTGAGGAAAAGATCTTCAATATGATCTATGAGGAAGTCAAAGGTAAGACTGTTATTATTGTGTCGCACCGCTTCACTACCGTTCGCGGTGCCGACCGGATAATTGTGCTTGAGTGTGGTCAGATAGTTGAAGAAGGCAAGCATTCTGAACTGATGAAAAACGATGGTTTTTACGCGAGTGCATACAACTCCCAAATGAACCGCCTCAAGTTCGGCTGGACAGGCGCAAACGAAGCCTAATAATCGTATAGCTTAAGTCCCGGTATATTCTGAAAATCCTTTTTGTGTAAGGTTAACAAGGGAAGTTTATGCTGTATTGCTGTCGCGGCGATATAGGCATCCGCTAGTGAGTTATTGTGCATAAGTTCACGAATAATAGTTCCTGCGAGTTTTGCTGTCTTAATATCTGGAACGATAACGTTAGTTCTGTTGAGTACTTTATTTACGTAGGATAGTGCTTTTTTACTAGATATGCTTTTTCCTGCCCATAGTTCGGTAACTGTGACAAGTGATATCGCGGCATGATTTTTTTCTTCAGAGAATAGACGGTAATAATGCGTTTTTTCCTTGTTTGGAGTGCGAAGGTAATCAATTATCACGCAAGTATCAACAAGAACCTTTACCATCTCGTAAGTTCTTTTAATCTTTTTGCATCATTTCTCCTTATCCTTGCCAATGTAGCGTCGTCTTCTTTTGTCCAGTACACGTTCTTGTTGTTTCTATTCTTCTTCAAAAAAGACGCGAGGCTAGATCTGCCTTTTCTTTGCGGTACCGGCTCAATAAGTATCTGATAGTCATTGAAAGTTTTGATCCACAAGAAAGTGTCGGGTGTAATGTTGTACGCATCCCTAAACTCTTGAGGTATAGTTATCTGCCCTCTTTCCATGGGTTTTACAATTTTTTGCATGTTGTCCATGATTCATACTACCATGAATTTCATACTTTGTCAAACTGAGTACTCTCCTATCTCTCCTTCGCAATACTCTGCGAGATCCTTGCTTGACATGATGACTGATGAAGTCCTTAGTCCGCAGTTAAACGCAGCGCGGTCATTCTCAAGGAGCTTTTTATCTAGGAAAACCTTGATACTCATTAAGTTGCCAAACGGTGGCACTCCCCCTACCTCAAGTCCATATTTCCTAAGTATTTCGTCGGGTTTCTCCATCTCAACGGGTTCCCCGGTTTTTTCTGCTACAGCTTTAGTATTTACCCTTAAGTTAGCCGGAAGCACTACCATATAGTTAGTTTTCGTTTTCTTCCCGACTAGCACTATCGCCTTGGCGCCTTCTTCAATCTTGGTGCCTCTAACCTTGGCGGACTGCTCACTTGTAGTAACAGGTTCGTGTTCAGCATAATCATAGGGAACATTTCTGCTGTCTAGAAGCTCACGAATTGTCTTGGCCATCACTTCACCGCTATTTACGGTTTTCTGCTTGATCCTTTTGCCGGCGATGCGGGTGAGGTCGGACGGGAACAGTGTGGCTTCCCGGATGTTTGCCAGTCCCAAAATCTGCATTGTCATCCGCTCAAGACCAAGTGAAAAGCCACCTTCCGGCGGCATCCCATATTTAAACGCTTGGAGGTAGGGCTCGTAGTTATCGAGCGATAATCCACTTGTCTTCATCCGCTCTGAAAGAGCCGCATAATCATGAATTCTATGTGTGCCTGAAAGCCATTCCAGCCCACGGCACTCCAGATCAAAACTCAGAGATTCGTCCTTGTTGTCAGGATTGTTCCAAGTATAGAAGTTCTTGTCCTTTTTAAAACCAACAAGCCATACAAAATCAGAACCATGCTCTACGAGCGCCCACTTCCCTATTTCGCGTTCGTCTTCGGGATCGAGGTCAAGTTCAGCACGTTTGGAAGACTTTTTAGTCCGTTTCTCGATCAGCTTAAGCGCTTCTTTAATCTTAATCTGCGGGAACGCGCCATTGGGAAGTTTCGGAAGGGTTGCGCCGCAAAGTTCCAGATCGGCGGCGTTAGTTTTATGCAAGTAGCCAAGGAGGTCTCGAACGACCGTTTCCACGACCGTGATAATATCCTGATAGGAATCGATAAAACCCATTTCACCATCGAGCTGTGTGCATTCTAAAATATGCCGAGTGGTGCTATGTTTTTCCGCGCGGAACACGGGGGTAACCGTGTACGCGCGTTCAAAGGCGCCGACCATAATCTGTTTATAAAGCTGTGGGCTTTGTGCCAGGTAGGCTTTGGTGTCGAAATACTTGACCTCGAAAAGGTCGGCGCCGGACTCGGATGGTACTCCCATCAAAACTGGCGACCTGAACTGTGTAAACCCAAGTTTATCCATGGCCTCTTGAAACGCCTTGAGGATGCTGGCTTGGACTTTAAAGATTGCCTGGATCTTGGGGTGGCGAACCGAGACCCCACGGTTGTCAAGAATTGTTTCCAGGTTTGCGTCGAGCTCCTTTTTGTACATTGTTATAGGAGTTGGCTCAGTCACACGGCTTACAAATTCAATCTTGGGCTCTTGTAGCTCAACGCCTAGTGCTGTCTTACCTGACGCGTCAGCAACTTTTCCTGTTACTTTTATCACACTCTCTGGCTGGACCTCCCGAAGTTCTTTCACGAGCTTTTCGTCCGTTACCACTACCTGTGCCATTCCAGTCCGGTCTCGCACCAATACGAACGCCAGTTTGCCTGAAAGTTCCCGTACCGCATGTATCCACCCGGCGATTACGACAGTTTTGCCGATATTATCTTTAAGCTCGCTGTTAAGCACCCTGCCGGTGAAGGAAATTGGCGAAACCTGTGTAGTCTTTATCTGTTTGTCTTTCATGTTGACCAATTCTACCACGAAATAGTCAGCCTTAGAAGAAAGGTGATATTATGTGATTGTGTAGCTCCTGTTTAGTGAACTTCGATAGAGAAACTTTCAATATCGTTTGGAGCAAGACGTTGTCTCTGTTCCAATGCAATATCACTTGCCAACCTCATTGATAGCTCCATGTCTTTTGGTGGAAAATTGGCTCGAAAGCAATTTCGACCTGTTTCATGGGTAGGAAGGGCGGGTGGTTGTGTGTGTAGTATTTGAGGGCCTATGCAAGCAGCCACATAATACTTATTTAAGGCCCTAATTACAGCTGCTTGAAATGGCACATAATGCTTATCCGGTACGTTGCCTGTTAAATGTAATTCGTATTCAAGTGTCATGATAGATGGGTTATATCACATATGCCCTGTCTTTGTCTATAACAAGATTGTCTCGTTCTCGGCTGTTTAGCTTGCTTGCCAGCGGCATTTACTGTAAAATTGTATACTGATCCGCAGATAGAGCTATTTCTATTGCGGACGTTAAGGTGAATGCACCGATTATTGAATAAAACGCCGTTAGGCAATAAAAAAAATTCTGGGTATTTTTTACGAAGTTCACTTTTTTCTTCTGTTGCAGTAGCGCTATTTATCGTTCGAGGTGGCTTAACTGTAGGAGCTCCAGCCGCTGTTCCCAATGTAGCCAGTGAGATGTTTCCTTCAAAAATAGACCCATTGGTGGCTATTTCTACGGCAGGCACTGGAATGTCTTCTTCGGTAAGTGTAACGATTGCTGGTGATGGCGCTGTTTTAGGCGCTTCGGTGCAGAGTGAGACCGATGAGGAGTATTCGCTTAGTCGATCACCTCGAGATCAGCGTGCGATTCGACTAGAGAAGTATTTGCATCAGCATAACGCTGAGTTTGCGAACTATGCTGATCTGATCGTTTCTGAATCGGACAAGTACGGTGTGGACTACAAGCTGGTTGTGGCGATTGCGTATCACGAATCAGGACTTGGGCGGGTGTGCTGGGCGCCATATAATGCGTGGGGTTATATGACCAAGGATCGTTGGGACAGTTGGGATGAAGGTATAACGAAGTATATCAAAGGATTATATAACGGGTATTACGTACACGGCGCAGACACCGTTGAGGAAATTGCCCCGAGGTATGTAATGACTGATGCCTGGCCAGAGTTTGTTGTGGATATTAAGAAGCTGATGTCTGATATTCCATAGGGTGTAGGAGCTCTATGGTAGGATTTTTCTGACTGGCGAGGTGAAGTGTGGTTGGAAGCTTTGGGGTTTTGGCGTGCTTCCTGCTATTTTATCGGGTGAAAACCCTTTATCTCCTGACCAGAACGGAGGGTTCTGAAAATGCTGCTGTTTTTGGCTGCCTTTCGCTTTTTTCTTCTTTTTGGTTTTTCCCATTTGTATACGTAAATCATAGCACGAACAAACAAAAACCGCTATACTCAAGGACAGACCTCGAAACATTAACGGCGTGATGAGGTTGTGTAAGGAAGTATTAATGAGATGCCGTCATTGATGTATTGTTCTGCTTGTCCGGAGAGTCGTTTTTTTATTCCTTGAGAACCTTTACCTGTTAAGGCTTCGGTGCAAACATCGAAGTGGTTCTTCCCTACCACGACGAACAACTTCTTGTTAGGGTTTCTTCCTTTGAGTATACGGATCCGTTCGTTCATGTGTACATCTCTTGCAAGTGTATCTAGTTCCCTAAACTGAGCCCAAGCATTTTGTACCTTTTTTGCTTCGGTATCCCTAGCTGGGGTATAGCCGCATTTGACTGCAGCACATACGCCCACGATTAGCGCGGCAGCATCTTGGTCAGTTTGGCGTTCCGGGAACTGCTTTAGGACTTGAGCTATTGCCTCCTCGACTGTAATAGGATTGCGATACAGTACCGTCATAGCGTGCATGAATCCAAAATACGTCATGAGTTGGGTGCGTGTGGTAAATTCGGTTAAACCAGCTCTCTCCCATAGACGATAATGGTCTGGTCGTTCCTCTTCGAGATATTGAGGCTCAGTTCCTCTCTTTTGGCTCTGAACGAGAGCAATTTGAGAAAACGAAGCTACATCAGTTTTGTCCCGGTATGCGGAAGTCGCGACTAGTGGAGACTCTAGCACTATAAGGCCATCAGCTGGAACCGTTTCTAAAGTTTCTCTGAAGGCTTTGTCGCTTTTTGGCTCCACAAAGAAGCGAATATGGCTCTCTCCTACCACAGTATCACCTGATGTGGTGGTTTCAATATTTGGAACAGCGGATTGAACAATGTCATTTAAACCGAGCTCTCCCATACCTACTAGTCTTGCAGTTAAGGTGACAGCCTTAGGTGTCATTCCAAGGGTACCGGTAAGGAATCTTGGGTCGATACCTTTTTCTAGAAGAACAGTACTAGTCAACCTTTCTGCCATGGCAAGATATAGTTTATCATGAGGCATAGCGCAATGATAGTTAGGGGCGATGTCGGTAGAAAAGGTAGTTCTGGTATAATCAACTTGTGAAGTACGAAATCGCGCTTGATATAAAGGAGATAGTTGATAAGCTTATTGTTGAGCTGAAGTTCGATCATGTTCAACCGCTACATATCCACTGTATCCGAAGTTTTGACGCGCGGACGCGCGCTACCGCGCGCATCTGGGGCATAGCCAAGCTGTTCAAAGAGGTGGTTGGTATCGAGCCAAACTATATCATCGAAGTTAACTCCAAGCGGTTTGATAAACTCTCTCCACGCGACCAAGTGAAAACGCTAGTTCATGAACTTTTGCATATTCCAAAAACGTTCTCGGGTGCACTATTGTCTCATCGTGGACGATACCATAGGGTGGACGACGCGGCCGTTGAGCGGGTTCTTCAAGCTCAAGGATATCGGTAAGGGTTATAATCTGTAAATTACACTAATTGATAAACCCGCCACCCAAGCAGATATCTCCCTGATATAGTGCGCAAAGCTGGCCTGGTGTAAGTGCCTTCACTGGCGATTTGAACATAACCTTAAGTCTTTTACCCAATAGTGAAACATTCGCGGGTATGGGCTTTGATTTATAACGTACCTGTGCTTCAACTTCGGTCTCGGTATTGTCGGTCGACATGCTTTCTATACCACCGATAATGTTGAACGGGAAAAGAACCGTCTCTCTGCTTTCAAGTTCTTCTAAATTCCTGGTGACAACCAATTTATTAGCTTTCACCTCCAAATGTAAAACAAAGAACGGGCCGCCCGGGAGTTCGATTCTTTTTCGTTGGCCGATGGTATAGCTGGCAAGGCCGTGGTGCTCTCCAATTGTTTTTCCCGTTTCCGAGTCGACGATCGGGCCACTTTTTTGTGGAAGGTTCGCTTTGAGATACTCTTCGGTTGTGGTTCCGGATAAATAACAAAAATCCTGGCTTTGCCCTTCTGGTTTAAACTGTGTAAACCCATGTTTTTTGGCTATCTCGTATACTTCTTTTTTTGTGTGCTCTCCGAGCGGTAAAATTAATCGCGAAATATACTCCTGCGGTAGGAACGAAAGATAATATGATTGATCCTTGGTTGGATCCTTCCCGCGTAAGAGTTCGGTTTTTCCGATTTCTTTGTTTGGTCGGGTGATGGCGTAATGTCCTGTAGCAACCAGGTCAATGCCCTTTTCTTTAGCAAATTCAAACAACGAATGAAACTTTACAAACCGGTTGCACACTACGCAGGGATTGGGTGTTCGGCCGGAGGTGTATTCGGACTTGAAGTACTCTACAACCTTATCTTGAAAAAGCGCGACAGCATTATAAGTAAAGTGTGGAATTCCGAGTTTTTCGCACACTACCGCCGCCATTGCGGGATCTCCGACCTTGGCGTTTTGCACGTTTGGTGTCTGTTTGTTCTCGGCGGGATTGGGCTTGTCCCACTTAGGCAGAACAAGCGTTGAGCCAATAACGTCATAGCCCTGCTCCTGCAGGAGTAGCGCGGTCATGGACGAGTCCACACCCCCTGACATCCCAATGAGTATTTTCTTGCGATTCTGCGAGTGCATACCCAATTATACCCTATTTGACTGTAGTTGTAGCTGTATGTATCTTGGTTGCTGTGGGCGCTGGTTGAATAGATCCAGTTTGTTGGACTACGGTCGTTGGTGCAGACGTAGTAGTGGGTGGCGACACAGCTGTTGTGACAGGCGCAGTCCTCACTTGTGCTACGGGCGGAGGCGGGGCTGATTGAGGTGCTGAGGCCACCTGAGTTGACTGAACGGCTCTGGGTTGTGGAGGTACGGCCACTGCAACGGTGGTTTCGGGTGCAGCCATCGGTGTAGGTGCCGGTTGAATAGCTCCAGGCTGTGGAGCCACGGTTGTCGCTGAACCTTTTTTCTTAAATACGAACGAAAGGATAATCAGGAGAACGCCGGCGCCAAGCACTATGCCAGCGTAAAGTCCAATCCGGGCAAAGACGCTTCCAAAGATCGAAGTTACCAACGTCACCAAGCTATTCAGCGCATCGTCTGTGGTTGCGCCGGCTCCGCTAGTGTTCTGTTGCATAAGTGTGGTAATTCCTCTTGTAACAAGAAGGTTGCCTGAAAGAGCTACAACAAACGTTAATCCAGCCGATATTACAAGTGGAATCCCAACCCATCGGAAACCGCTACGCAGATTAGTAATATATAGGACCAATAGAAGGAGTAGCAGCGCAGTGTCAACCGCGATAGCAATAAAAATACCCGAAGTGATTTTGCTGTAAACGTTTCGTACCTGGCTAAGTGTATCGCGAATATTTTGGCCTTGTGCTTCAAGCGTCAAGAGCTGTTCAGGTGTAGTATCTTCATTTGCCTGCCAGATCTCGGGACGTAAAACATCGATCTGGTTCGGAATTGTTTTGCTCAGGCCGTCGGTAATCACTGTTTTTAGATCCTGTCCGCCCGTGGAAGCATATGCGTAATCCTCAAAGTTAACTCCGCTTGGGCGACATTCTGGAAAGTCTTGGGTTGTACTAGTTGACTGTTCGTGAAGTTGAGTGGATGTACACACCGGAAGTTCATTGTACTTGTCTTCCAAAAGGGCGATGCTGGAGTCGATGAGCGTAGTTCGATAGCTAGAAATGTCGATGACAATCTCAGGCTCGTTGGTTTTGTCTTTTAGGTAAGCGTCAAACTCATTGATTGCGGTTTCAACAGTGGTTTGAAGTGACTCCTCGGTGATAACCTCGGAGACGATATTGCTGAGGTCCTCCTCGGTGAGAGGAATTGTGCCTTCTGGCATGTCTGAGTCGCTACTTTGATTTGTCTGGGTAGCTTCACACGTTGCGGCGTCTTCGGTGGTGCCTTCGACGCCGCATTGGTTGATTTGGCCTATACCCTCAGAGAGTAAGCTCGGTACCAGATCGTTTGCGATGTAACCATAGATGTCATTTTTTATCAGCTGTGCCTTGAGAAACTGCAGGTCGAAAAGCGTGAAACGAGCTCCTGCTGCGACAAGTACGAGTAGCGTGAGAATCCCAGCAATTATGGCGAGGAACGTTGCTAAGCATCCTTTCATGATGGTTTAGTGTAGCAGGGAGACGCGTGGTCGGCAAGCGAATGCCGGTAAGCTGAACCAACGGACCAGCCGGACCAGGGTTTAACCCTAGAGCGGTTATTAACATCGAGCTGACAGGTTGTTTTGACGGGTCAAAAATTTACTTTTGTGGCGGCGGTAGAACTAACGTGCAGGGTGAGAGAAATGGTGGCAAAGCTGGAATTAGTTAAATGTTTCCGATAATATTCTGAACGAGCTCAATATTGTTGCAAGTGAGGATGTTTATGCGTGTCCTGTAGTGTGGAAATCGGGTATTTGGAGCCTATTTTGGATCAGGGTTAAGCCTTGAGCTCGATGAGTGGTGCCGAAGGTTCGTGAGATGGGTCTTCGGATATGCTAAGATATGGCGATGGGTATTCGTGAAATACCAAAAGATGAGTACGCGGAGCTCTATAAGGCCTCGGAATTTAGCTTTCTTCAGTCGCCGGAGTGGGCCGAGCTCAAAAAGGATGATGGTTATTCCCCGCGGTTTTTCGCGTATGAGGGTGGCGCTATCCTGGCGTTGAGTAAGAGTTATCCTGTGCTTGGTACACAGGCGTATATACCGCGGCCGTTGTTTGTTTCGGCTAGCGGTGGGGATAAACCCGGTGACAAGATTGACGAACAGTTGAAGGCGGCTATCCCAGCGTTCGCGACAGAGATGAAGAAGCTTTTTGGCGTAGTCCTGGTGGATATGGACCTACCCCCTGCCCTGCTTGCCAACGAGGAAGCTGCAAGAAACTGGGCCAGCCGAACCGAAGCGGCATTTTCTTCCGCTGGCTTCAAGGCAGGCAAAACGATTCAGCCTGTCAAAACCGCGATTGTCGATCTGACCTGTTCAGAGGAAGAATGGCTTAGTCTCGTGCGGAAAAGCGCAAGAGAAAGGATAAAAGCAGGTGTTAATGCTGGCGCGTCAGGCAAGATAAGCATAAAGAGAATCGATCCGAAAGAAGAACCGGATGAGCTTAATACGATAATTGAAAAGATAGTGATGCTATCTGAGGAGAAGTTTAACTCGAGGAAAACCGGGTACCTGAACCGGATGGTTGAGCTTTTTGGCGAAAAGGCTGTGATTTGGAGTGTTCGTGCGGGCGATCGCTGCGAAGGTGGCTCAATTGGTATCCTGGATGAAAACCAAAAGATTTACCATACGATCTACAGCGCGATTGCCCGTGAAGTGCTTCGTGAACACAACGCTGGTTATCTGTTAAAGTTATATCAGTGGCGACTGGGCCATGAGCTTGGCTACAAATGGATGGACATGTGGGGAGTGGAAACTGATCCGAATCACCCGTGGTATGGCTTTTCGCAGTTTAAGCTTGGTTTCGGCGCGAAAATTGTTGAATATCCTAAGCAGTTCCGACTTTTCAGGAGCCCTCTATTCAAAGTTGCCTTTAGTCTCAGCCACTCTGCTTGATGTCCAGCCTTAGATTTGACCTCGTGTCTATCGATGGGTAAACTGGAGTATGGAAACAACTACTTCAACTAGCGTAGCTCTCTCCCCAGCGACGTCATTAGCAACAGCTTCTGCGTCTCAAGAAAAGACTTCGTTGAAAGACCGGATAAAGGAGGTGCCAATCAACTGGTATGCGGTGCTAATGGGGCTTATGGGCGCAATCGCGGTTACAGCCTTTGGACTATTCTTCTACCTTCCACTTAAGCAGGCGGCTGACAAATGCGCTACAGATAAATCTGAACTGGAAGGCCAAGTAGCTGACCTTGAAGAGGAGTGTAGTTGTCCTGACTGCGAAGAATGTGGAGACGATGGTGATGGCACTGCCGGCGGAGAAACATGTGACTGTAGTGAATGTGATGATACCGATGGAGATGGTGGCACTGAACCTGATGTGTGCAGTGTTGATCTGACCGCTGAAGAGCAGGCGATTGTTGCCGACTGGAACACGTTCACGTTTGGGTCAAGTGGAATGTCGTTTAAGTATCCGAACGACTTCAACATTGAATACGTGAGTGAAACAATGATCCAAATTGAGACTACGGGCTTTGGGTTTATTGGTGGAAGATTTGACGGAGGGTTAATAATCGAGCCAGCCGATCGTGAAATAACCACTGATGTTACTCTTTGGTGTGCAGACGCAAGGCGAACAGCGCAGGAGTGGGATGCGGATGCGCCTGGTGACTTTTCAGATCTAAGGGAAATTAAAACACTGATTACATTTGATGACTCGACTTACTATTTTATGGCTGTATCGTACCATTATGAGGGTGCTTCGGTTTCCGCGGATATTGTTGAAATGTATGATATTCTGTTGAAGACAGTGCGTTTTGAGTAGCTTCAACCTCAAAGTAGGGCGTTTAGCACCACGCTGACGGACGAGAAGGCCATGGCGAGTCCAGCGATCGCTGGGTTTAGGAGCCAGCCAGTGAGTGGAAAGAGCGCGCCGGCCGCGATCGGTAGAGCCAAAATGTTATAGAAAAATGCCCAGAACAACCCTTGTTTGATCTTTCGTAGCGTTAACCGGCTGATCTCGATCGCGTACATCACATTGCTAACTTTGTTTCCGACCAATACAAGGTCGCCGCTCTCGATTGCCACATCCGTACCTGAGCCAAGTGCGATTCCCAGGTCCGACTGCGCCAACGCAGGAGCATCATTAATGCCATCCCCGACCATCGCAACCACCTGCCCCTCGGCCTGTAGTTTTTTTACAACGTCGGCCTTGTCCGTTGGTAAAACCTCCGAGATGACGTTAGTAGTTTCAATACCAACTTGCGCGGCAATTGCCTGACCGACCGTTTCCCGATCTCCAGTTAATAGAATGACCTTTTTACCAGCCTTTTGAAGCGCGGCTACAGCCTCTTTGGCGTCCTGTTTCAACGTATCAGCAATCGCGATCAACCCGGCGAGATTACCATCGACAGAAAGTAAAACGACTGTTTTTCCTTGGCTTTCCAAAGAATCGATCTGTGGCTGTATGGGAGCTTGAAGCTCCTGGCTTGTGGTTCCGATCAGACGCATGGTTCCGAGTGCGACGTTTTGGCCATCGACTCTTCCAGTGATGCCTTGGCCAGGAATAGCCTTGAACTGTGTAGCTGTAAGTGATTTGACCTTGAGTTCCTCGGCCTTTTCTAAGATGGCTTTCGCGAGGGGGTGTTCGGAAGAGCGTTCGAGTGCGGCGGCGATCGAAACGATCGCCGCCTCATCTAGCGTCTTGTTCACTACTTTATTCAAACTATCTTGTCTAAAACTTTTGTTTGTTTCCGCCTTAGCCTTAGCATCACCGAATGCGTCATGAGCAGAATCGCTTTCTACTTCCGCTTTAGCTATAACCTGGCCGTTGGTTCCATCAGTAATATCTTTTCGCATCTTCCCGATCGGAACAACATCCGTTACCACCGGTTTACTTTGCGTAAGTGTACCGGTCTTATCAAAAACAATTGTAGTCACCTTGTGCGCAACCTCAATCGCGCGTGCCCTTTTTATCAGGATACCTTTTTTTGCCGCCTTGTTAGTTCCAACCAAAATCGCCGAAGGTGTGGCCAATCCCATGGCGCATGGGCACGCAATGATCAAAACCGAAACAAAAACAGTGATTGCAAACTCCAACGGTTTCCCTACTAGTAGCCAAATGCCACCAGTCACGATCGCGATCCCAATTACCGTAGGTACAAAGTACAGCGCTATCTTGTCGATCAGTGCCTGAATCAGTGGCTTAGTCCCGAGCGCTTGCTCGACTGTTTTCACAATCTGTGAGAGAACCGTATCTTTCCCGACTTTCTCTGCGCGAAACGTAAGCGTGCCGGTTGTATTCAAAGTCCCTGCCCTTACCTGGTCACCTTGGTTTTTCTCAACCGGAAGGCTCTCTCCAGTCAGCATTGACTCGTCTACGCTCGAATAGCCTGTGAGCACAACTCCGTCCACAGGGACCTTTTCTCCAGGCTTAACCATAACGACATCCCCTATCTTGACCTCTGCGATTGGAATAATCGCTACCCCAGAAGAATCAGTTTTAGGTTTCAAATCTCGGATTACAGTTGCGGTCTTTGGCTGAATGCCCATCAGCTTTTGAATTGCCTCGCTCGCCTTGCCTTTGGTGATACTCTCCAATAATTTCCCAAAAAGAATAAATGTCAGGATCAACCCAGCACTTTCGAAGTACAGCTCCGGCGGCATCGCTTCTGTGTTGATCATCGAAGAGAATAGGTATATTCCGCCTGCTGTAGCGCTATAAACAAAAGCGGTCGTAGTGCCAACAAAGATTAATGAGTCCATATCTGGCCGAAGCGAGAGCATGTTCTTTGCGCCTTTCAAAAGTGTCGTGAAAGAAACGCCAAAAAGTCCTAGTGCGAGTACAAATTGCGCGATAATCACCCAGCTTTCCGCGACCATTGGAAACGGAACACCGAGCATTCTGCCCATCGTGATATACAGAAGTGGAAGTGTAAGGACAACTGAAACAGCCAGCTTAACTTTTTGTTTATTCAGCGCCTCTTCGTGGTGGTGGCCAACGTGTTCAGGATCGATAAGCTGGTATCCAAGCTCTTTGATATTGATCTGAATAACCTGTTCTGAAACCAGTTCCGGGTTATATTTGACAAATATGGTTTCATTGGCGAAGTTGACGTTGGCTTTTTCTATTCCCATTGTGTCTATTAGCGTGAGCTCTATTACGGAAGCGCAACTGGCGCAGGTCATGCCTCCTACGCTATAGGTTTTCTCGATCGATTTTCCGCTTGTTTGTGCCGGATGGTTTTGCTGCGGATGCGTTGTTTCGCGTTCGGAGATATTGCGGCTGTGTTGCTTTTCTGGCTGTAACATGAGTATTCTTCTTGCTAGCTAAATTAAGATCGTTTAATAGCTTATTCAAGTCTATGCCATATGTTTGTGAGATTTGTGCCAGTGTTAACTTGTCCATTTCTAGCTGAGCCATTGGGCAATGGATGCATGGCACGTTGTGTTTGATAAGTGCTTCGTAGGTAGAAGGATTTTTTAGCGCTACGCTTAGCTTGGAAGAGCCAGTAAACGTAACGGCTTTTTTATTTGGTTTCTTTTGATCCATGTTTCTGCTCTGTTTAGTCTACCACCTCGACTGATCCAACTACCATGCCCATCGAACAGCTAAAGATAAAGTTGCCTGACTTTTCTGGCGTAAATTCAACAGTAACAAGATTTTGGTTGATGCGTACGCGATCGTCAAAAAACGCGGGGGCGATCAATGTGCTGGTACATCCGCTTACGCCGCCATTGGTGATCTCCCAGCGGACTGGAACACCAACCTTAATTTTATACGAGTCTGGGGTATAGCCGCCTGAATACGCGGTTGTTCGCATGATTTGAACGCCGCTTTCTACAGGCGCGAGCGAAACGCTCGCGCCTGAACCATCTCCCGACCCCGTACTTCCAATGCTTCGGCCAATTCTGCTACTTGCACTGGTCAATGGATCAAAAAATGAAACAGTGTCCACCCCTAGTAGGTTAAGCTGTGTACTTATCGTAAAGATCGCAAAGAACAGCACCAGCACACCTGCCATCTTGCCAAAGGTTTCACCCCAAAACCTATTTCTGTTGGATCTGGGAAACGACGCGCTGGAAAGTCCGATAAAGAGCAGCGTAGGTGTAGTACCGAGCGCGAAAAAGAGCATTATTAATCCTCCTTGGATTAGGCTGCCAGATGATAGCGCTAATGCCTGTGCGGTTATTGTGAAACCGCACGGCAAAAAGAACGTCAATATGCCCATTGTAAACGGCATAAATTTACCTTTGAAGTTTTGCTCATCTGCAATCTTTCTGGTAATAAGCTTCGGGAGGCCTATCTGGAAGTTGCGAAGCGCTTTGACTCCGAGCATTTGAAGTGCGAGGGCGAACATCAGTAAAGCGACGGCAATAGTTAAAATAGCTGTAATCGAGACAGAGATCTTGAAAAATCCGCCAGTAGCTCCTAGCACTGTGCCCAAAAACGCGTAACTTATAAGCCGCCCTAAATTAAACATAATGTGCGGCTGGGCCTTCTTTCCAAACGGTGTGTTAGCGCTATACATATCGTTCCATTGCTTGGACATCGAAAGTACGATCCCGCCAACCAGTGCTGCGCACGAGGACAGTCCTGCGATCAACCCAAAAACAAAAAACGCCGGCAGGCTCGAGCTTTGTGTCACTGAAATATCCGGTAGTGTACCACTTCTGTTCAAGGCCACGAAAACCCCGATTATTACGCCCGCTATTAAAACCCCGAAAAGTAGAGTTTGCCAGTCTGGAAACTTGTTGACCTGGCCATTTCTAGTAGTAGTTCTGGTTCCAATATTGTCTACGGAAAAGGTATATCCCTCTTGTTCAAAAAGCGAGTTTAGAGCCAAAGGATTTGATGCCTGCGCGTTTGCCCCAAAACTAACTAGTACCTCACCTTTTCCACTGTTTGCAGCTGCGGAGTTGATGCCCTTGCACCTAAGAAGTTTCTTCTCAATTATAACTTCGCATGCTTTGCAGTGCATCCCGTCTACTTTGTAGCGCTTTTGCTTTGTTTCCATTACCTGTTGTATAAACTAGTTACCCTGAGGATCTCTTGGATCATTCGTTGTTTTTTGTCTTGATCGTTTGATGCTATCGCTGAGGCAAAACAGGTGTTAAGGTGCCGTTCCATTAGTTGCTTGTGTGCTGATCTAAGCAGACCGATCACTGCTAAATTCTGTTGCATCACGTCTATACAATAATGGTCATCTTCAACCATATTGACGACTTTGTTCAGCGATGACTGTGCTTTTTTTAGCCCAATCTTGATACTAGTTTTTGTATTTGAAGCCATAATACACACCTATACCATAGGTGAAGGTTCCTTGTCAAGCTAGTCTGTTTTTGCGGTTGATTTGTAATTGTATAAAGCAGTATAATTGCAATATGTTATATCTAATGGGTATTGTCAGATGAAGAATTCACTATTGAAGATGATAGTTTTACCTTTGCTGTTCACCGGAATAGTATATTCATCTCAGTTAGGATTTCCAGTTGAAGCACAGGGAGGTGATGCCAGTACAGCTGTGAATTACACCGGTCGTAGTATACCAACATCTGCGACTGAAGGGAAAACTTTTACTGCAAGTGCGACTTTTACTTTTAACCATCCTGAGTATGGAGAGGACACTCAATACTCTCCGCTATATTGTACATTGGGCTCGTATGAGAGTCCGGTCCCTCGATCTGGGAATACATTTCCGTTTACGGTTGTATCGACATCCATGTCAAAACCATCTGGTGGTTCAGTTAAGTTATCGGTGACTAGTCAGTCCGCAATTGAGGTTGACTTTAGTAGTACCTCGAGTGTTGTATTGTCATCTGGGCAGAAAACAAAACTGACTACAACGCTTAAGCCGAACATGAATTTGCTTGATGTTGGGGATTCTGCTTCTTTACAGATATATTGTATGTTCCAAGGTGTAAATGTCAGAGAAGCCAATAGCGAAGACAGTGGTAATGTGAGTATTAAAATTAAGGCTGCAACAACGACTACAACACCTGTTGTCCCGGCGGCTGCACCAGTTGCGAGTGCGGTTATTCCTGCAGCATTTACAAAAGCAGGAAATACAACGACTTCACTTGCTGGGCTAACAACCTCAACAGCTGCGGCAGTCTCGAATTTTACACTAGACTCAGTGGATTACGGTAAAGTGGTTTTTACTAGTCCGGTGAACCTATCAGGCGCAGATCTGCCTGCAAAGTTTAATATGTTGGATTCGTATGTGGTATTTAGCGCAGGTAAGATAAGTATTGATTCGTCAGTATTGGCTGTGTTGAATGTTCCTGCTACAGTTACGTTTACAGGTCTTAACCTGAGTGGGAACACAATAGTGATTCTTCATAATGGTGTAGATTCTTCCACTGACAGCAGTGTAAGCAATGTTTTGTATGACTCTACATTAAACACATTAACGTTCAGTGTTACCGGCTTTTCTGAGTATACTGTAGCCCCAAACCTTTCAGTAGAAATCGATGCTGGAGAAGAGTATACAAGTAAAAATGATACAGTGCAGCTCACTGGATCTATAACTGACAAATCTTCAGTAATTTCCGTAACGCAAAACGATAATCCAGTTGAAATACCTTTGGAGCAGTTGGTAATCGCGGATGATGGAACTTTTGCATTTGATCTCGTGTTGGTGGAAGGTGAGAATATTATCAAGGTTAGTGCGCAAAACGATGTGTCTCCTGCAGAAACAATTGAGTTTAGAGTAAATTTTACCTTGGAGAAGACGGCTATAGAATCTGCGATTGATTCACTGAGCGGATTTTCCTTGGCGGAAAAAATCGTAACAGGGTTAGGCTTAGCAATTGTGCTTGCTCTTGGAGGTGTTGTTGCGGTATTAGTTGTGGCTAAGCGGAAGAAAAGGATGGCAGCCAAACCCGCTCAAGCGTAGGTTTGAAACCTGTAATAACCTTGTTGTTTGCATATATCCTATTCTTAGCTATAATATGAACGTATGGCTAAGATTGATAAACTGACAAAAATTACCCCGCTCTCGGTAGATCCAGCCAAGTGGTACAACGAGGTAGTTTTGCAAGCAGAGCTAGCGGACTATGCGCCGGTACGAGGGTGTATGGTGATCAGGCCTTACGGTTATGCGCTCTGGGAAAAGATCCAGGAGTTTATGGATAAACGGATCAAGGAAAATGGCGTAGCTAATGCGTATTTCCCATTGTTTATCCCGTATAGCCTGCTAAAAAAAGAGAAGGAACATGTCGAAGGCTTCTCGCCTGAACTGGCGCTTGTAACAATCGGTGGTGGCAAAGAACTTGATGAGCCGCTGGTTGTGCGACCAACCTCTGAAACGATCATGTATCAGATGTTCTCCAACTGGATCAAGTCATGGCGCGATCTGCCGTTCAAGGTAAATCAATGGTGTAATGTTGTTCGCTGGGAGAAACGGACCTATCTTTTCCTGCGTACAACTGAGTTCTTGTGGCAGGAAGGCCATACTTGTCACACGACCGAAAAAGAAGCGATGAGCGAAGTGATGTGGGCGCTTGATATGTACAAGTCGTTATTTACAGATCTGTTGGCACTTGAACCTATTGTAGGAAGAAAAAGCGAGAGCGAAAAGTTTGCCGGTGCGAAATCTACATATACTTGCGAAGTTCTTTCTAGGAGCGGCAAAGCTGTTCAGACCGGAACGTCTCATCTTTTGGGTCAAAACTTTTCTAAGTCATTTGATGTGAAGTACCAAAACAAAGAAGGCAAGAACGAATACGTGTGGCAAACTAGTTGGGGACAGGGTACCCGCGCGATCGGTTCATTAATCTTCCATCACGGTGATGATCTTGGGCTGCTACTTCCGCCAAGGGTTGCTCCGATTCAAATTATTATTATTCCTGTTGCCAAAGGCGACGGTACAAAAGTAAACGCATACGCAGAAAAAATCAAAAAAGAACTGGTTCAAGACGGATTTCGTGTAAAGCTTGACGATAGTGACCAGAGTGCAGGTTACAAGTTTGCGTACTGGGATGTGCGCGGGGTTCCAATTCGGCTTGAGATAGGCGAGCGTGAACTTGCGGATAACAAAGTAACCTATGTGCTGCGCTATGAATGGGAGAAAGATAAGAAGGTTGTTCGCCACGAACTTTTGCGGGATGAGTTTATCGAGAAGGCAGAGGCGATATTGGATGATGTCCATAATGCGCTACTTGCGCGTTCGAGGAAGTTCAATAAGGAGCAAACAGCCGAGGTTGATAACTGGGAAGAGTTTGAAGAAGCGGTTGAAAAAGGTGGCTGGATAGTAGCCTCGTGGTGTGAAAACGCTGATTGTGAGGCCGAAATCAAAGACAAAACTAAGGCGACCACCCGATGTTTGTCTCTACGCGAGCGCGAAACGCGAGACAGAAAAGCGGGTGACAAATGTGTTCATTGTGGAAAAGAAGCTAAGAATAATTGGTATTTTGCGCGAGCGTATTAGCGGCTCCGTTAGGAGCCGCTTTGAATGGCTTGTCTTGGCAATTCACTGTGTCAACTGACAAGAAGAGGAGTCCTGTTTGGTGTGTATTTGTTGCGTATCGGTCGAATGAGTGTGTTTTTCGTATAGGATATTAATTTGTTTGACAGTCGTGTTCTCCTTTTGTATCCTGCTATTACTCTAATTAAATGTATTTGCGATGGCAATCAATTCGGATTTAAGAAACAAACTGTATTTTATCGCGATAGCATTAGTGTTACTTGGTTCTGCGATTGGTGGGTGGTATATTTTCCAAGACAACGTACAAGCAGATGTTGAAAAGGAGCCTGTGCTTGTTTCTGAGGTGGAAGGAACGTCGATGGAACCTCGCATCCTTGAGGTTAACCTGATCATTAACTATGGAAATTCGGAAGACATAGTTTTTGATGAGGAAGTAGGCTTAGATACCACAGCAATGGGTTTACTAGCCAAAGCGGCTCAAGCCAATAATATTCAAGTCGAATATCAACAGTTCGATTTTGGTAGGTTGGTGCAGAAGATCGGAGACGTTACAGGGGATTCTAAGCATTTTTGGGGGTTTTATGTGAATGGCGTGATGGCGAATGTGGGTGCAGATAGCTATGTTTTGAATGCAGGGGATAGTGTTGCATTTAGATATGTTGAGATGTAGAGTGCAGTATGCGATGAAGACAAAAGGCTGGAAAACGATGGCTAGGATAGGGTTAGGTTTAGCCCTTGTTGTGCTTGGGATTGTAAGCCGTACGTTTTTTAGTCGAAACTACGCGTATCCTTTAGTTCCATTTTTAGGTAACAATTTTGAGATTGTTACCGTGATTGGCGTGGTGGCTGGACTAGTTTTTGGGCTAAGGTGGGGGTGGATCGTGCCAGTGTTTGCGATGGTAGGTTCGGATCTGATACTTGGGAATAGCTCAGAGATCGTCTGGTTTACTTGGACAGGGTTCGCGTTCCCTGCAGTCGCGGGCGGTGCGATAAGGGCGCTGGTGTCTAAGGTACAGCGCTTAACTAGCGTAAAGGTCTTACACCGGTCACTTTTTCAAGCAATTGGTGGTTTTGGTGGCTCTATTGTATCTGTGCTGTTCTTTTTTGTTTGGACCAACTTTGGCGTTTGGCTTTTCTGGTACTCCAAGACCTTTGAAGGCTTGGTTCAATGTTATACGCTTGCGTTACCGTTTCTAGGAAACCAACTAAAAGGAAATCTGATAGCGGCAGGGTTAGCGTTTGGGTTGTATTTCACGATATGTGTATTTCCACGATACAAAGATTATTTATCTCCTCGGTACCGCTAGCTTAGTCTGCCCGCTTGAAAAGTAAATATATTCATTCTATAATACGTCTACACACTTAGTGTGTTTTATGTAATTCTATTATTCTTATGCCAAGTAAAGGTGTTGAAGGTGATATTCCTCGGGTTGTTCCCCCGGGACAAGAGAGCGCTGATATTGAAAAACTGCTTGAGGAAGGTGGACAAGGGGGGCATCGTTTCAGTGAAGCTGTTCGAGATCTTACTCGGGACTCGCAGGTTATGGGAAGAAATACTTCTCTTGACCCTGACGGTCCGTTGCAGAAATCCAGGCATAAGCAATAATTTCCTTTCTTGCCTCGTCATAGCGCAATAAGATATAGCAGTACAGGACGCATGCAGTATCCGCCTATTGATGTTTACTTGTGATTATCTGCTATGGAAAAAGAGCCTGAATTAAAGGTGGTAAACATCCTTCAGATCGCGGAGACTAAGGGGTTAGCGGCTTGTCATCTGCACATATTTTACCTCAGAACCGTGGCCTTTTCTAGTGATACCTATGGATATCATGATGGCTACGACGATTCCAAAAAACAGCACTATAATCATTTGAACGTCTGAAAAAAGCTCACCAAGTATCTCGAAGATGCCTGGAAGCGTGAGCATTACCACGCTGAAGAATTCGTTCATGGGTATCCCTTCAAGAGACATGAACCCAACGACCTCGGTTAAATAGGTGAAAAACAGCACAGTTACAAGCGTAAGTGGAACAGCGAAAAATGGTAGCCATTTAATCTTGTGTTTACCTGCGGCGAATTTGATAGCGAAGGTGATAAGCGCGGCCATGCCGACGATTCCCCAGCTGATATACATTTTAGTCAATATTGTGATTCCAACCCATGCGCTGCCCGCGATGAACGCGCTGCTAATCCCCGACAGGAAGATTAAAATGTAGTCCTTGCTTTCGAGTGGCTCTTTATTTTCTTCGCGCTCTTTGCGCATGTTTTCTGCCTCCTCTTTTGCTTTACAGGTTGAACATATGAAAAAGCGTGACTTCCCGCCGTTATCCAGTGATACTTCTTTAGTAAAGCCGTTTCCGCTTGACAGCTTGATTTTGCAAAACGCACACTCTTTCTGTTCGTTTATTTGTGCCATTGTTGTTATCTACTAAATAGTATTGAAAGCCCGCAGATTAAAGAGGGTATCAATAACAGAACTATTAATGCAATAAATACACCCGAAGCGGTCAGTTTTGTGGGTGTTCTGGTTATCACCTTAGGTGAGTTTTCCGCTATTGCGGTGGCGGTAACGCTATCAAAAACGATACGTGGATTGAGCTTTTTCAGTTCCTTCAATAATGGTACGATCGAGTCGCCGTGTATATATTCGATCCGAAGAGATCCAAGCTCCTGACCTGCACTGTCCTGGAAAACCATGTCGTTTTTGATGAAATAGTACGATAACCACGTAATAAAGATCATCCACCAGTTGCCGGTGATATACGCCACGGAGTGTATCCGGGAAAGTGGAAACTCGACAGTTTGCCTGGCGCTTCCGCTGCATTTGTATAAGCGAACCATACTTTCCTCTACATAGACGCCGTTTTCCTTGTGG